>JADMIO010803617.1_pt1 | contig 93600 bp, 83 predicted proteins | sample 8958161 | NCBI WGS metagenome assembly JADMIO01 (sample SAMN16585339, study PRJNA669376) | soil metagenome | isolation source: Crop rotation soil | place: USA: Cullars Rotation, Alabama | collected 2011
ACTTCCTGACGTTCGATGCAGACGCGGGATTGACCTTCACGCTCGAGGCGATTGCAGCCTGCGACCCCGCAACCTGCTTCTTCCCGGGCACCCCGTTCAACATCTTCCAGACGTTTAACGACACGACCGGCCAGTTCGACACGACCGTGCAGATGGCACTGCGCGGCACCGTGAGCGACACGACCCCGGACAACGGCGGCGACGGAAGCGTCAGCACGTTCGCGGCGAGCTACTCCGCGACATTCCAGGGCCAGAGCATCGCCCAGGTCATGGCCGACTTCAACGCTGACCAGCAGATTGACGCGCCGTATTCTGCGGAAATCACCGCCCAGATCATCCCGACCGCGGTTCCGGAACCGGCGACGCTTCTCACGTTCGGCGCAGGGACCGCCCTGATGGCAGCTCACCGCCGCCGCCGCGCGAAGAAGGCCGCGAAGTAGTCGCAGACGACAAGAGACACGCAAGACAAAAGGTCGAGAGGCTCATGCCTCTCGACCTTTTGCGTTTTTGCACGCTTGATGAATGTGCCGTTGTCTTTTTTTTTTACGCTGTATCGAGAGTAGTTCCAACTGGCCAGTCAGTCGATGGGTCCATTCTCTGGGTTTTTTGCTCGAGGCGTAATATGCCGTGCGAGCCGCACGCGGCATCGGATCTGCTTACGCCAACGCGACAGATCAGATCAACCGCCCACTCGAGGACCACACGTATGAACGAAACGAGGACTCTCACCAACATGAAGAAGGCACTTCTCGGAGCAATGGCAGTAGCGGCACTTGTCGCTCTTCCAGCGACGGCGCACGCGGTTCCTATCGCCGGCGATCTCACGATAGGCGGCGCGGTTCGAGTAACCGCCACCGACATCGACTTCCTGGATTCATTTCCGGGCGGCAACGAGTTCGTGGTCATTCCGGATCCCGGTCCGGCAGACTACTTCTCGTTTCTCGCCGGAACGCTCGGCGACGCAGCGGATCTGAACTACCTGCTGCAGCCGGCCGGGCCCGCCGGGTTTCCCCCGCTGGCCAACTTCCTGACGTTCGATGCAGACGCGGGATTGACCTTCACGCTCGAGGCGATTGCGGCATGTGACCCCGCAACCTGCTTCTTCCCGGGCACTCCGTTCAACATCTTCCAGACGTTCAACGACACGACCGGCCAGTTCGACACGACCGTGCAGATGGCGCTGCGCGGCACAGTGAGCGACACGACCGCCGACAACGGCGGCGACGGAAGCGTCAGCAACTTCGCGGCGAGCTACACCGCGACATTCCAGGGACAGAGCATCGCCCAGGTAATGGCCGACTTCAACGCTGACAACCAGATCGACGCGCCGTATTCGGCTGAAATCACCGCGCAAGTGGTGCCGACAGCAGTTCCCGAGCCGGCGACGCTTCTCACGTTTGGCGCGGGCACCGCGTTGATGGCAGCGCACCGCCGCCGCCGCGCGAAGAAGTCAGCTCAGTAATCACGCAACGATAGACAGACGCTAGACCAAAGGTCGAGAGGCTTCGCGCCTCTCGACCTTTTTCGTTTCGCCACTGGTACCTTCGAGCTGCGATTTCACCGCCGCCAGCAACCCGACTGCAGCGCGGCCGTCCCACACACCGTGATCGCCGCACAGCGTCAGCACCATCATCGGACGCACCTGAGGCTGCCCATCCACCGCAACGACGCGCATGCGCGTCTGCCCGCCGATCAACAGTCCGCTCGTGCTGAATGCCGACGACAACGCCCAATCAGCGGGAACGGTTGAGATCTGAAACGTGCCGACGCCTTTCCGCCTGAAGGTAGAGCTGGTGAAAAGCGCGCGAAGAACGGCCCGCCTCAGGAATCCGAACGGCACAATCCGGCCCCATCGGCGAAGCACCTGCTGTGTCTCTTGATCAGCGCGCCGCACTTCGGGCGCTCGCGTCGCAATCTCGACCGCAATCTCCGCGACGCTCTTTTCCTCGGCCCGTTCGATGACGAGCACGGGGGCGAGAAATGAGTCGCCGGTGATCGATAACCCGATGTCTACATGAGACGGGCGATATCGTTTGTGGCCGGCGACAATCTGGTGCCATTTCCGGTTTGACGCGAGCGCGCGAGCGGTACCCTGCACGAGGAGATGCGTCGATGTGGCCTGGATACCCTGCCGTCGCAGCTCCTCGAGGTGCGTCGTCGCGTGCGTCATGTCCACCGAGGTCTGAATGACCGAGAACGACGGTCTGACGACGGAGAGGCCGTCGCGCAGCCACCGCTCCGCGTAATCGAGGGATTCGTATTCCGGCTGGTTACCCGACGCTGGCATGCAGCACCTGATTCTTCAGGGCGCGGACGTCGACTTTGTCCGTAGATGTGCGCGGCAGGCGGTCCACGAAAAAGAACACGTCAGGACTCATATACGCCGGCAGCGTTCTCGCGCAGAATGTTTTCAACTCGACAGTTGAGGGTGCCGCGCCCTTCCAGGCGAGAAACGCGGCGAGCCTCACCGCCGCATCCGCATCAGACACAGCGACGACGGCGGCCTCACTGACGTTGGGGTGCAGGTATAAGGTCCGCTCAATCTCCCCAATCTCGATTCGAAACCCGCGCCTCTTGACCATGCCGTCCTTGCGGCCCACGTATGTATATCCAGCATCTGCTGCATTCCATCGCACAATGTCGCCGGTGTTATACCAGCGGATTCCATCGCGCTCCGTCATCGATGACTGGGTCTCTGCTGGACGGTTCCAATATCCGGCGAACACTGATGGGCCGCTGATATAGAGGAGACCGTCGCTGCCCTCTTCCACCGGCATCCCTTCGTCGTCCAGGATCATGGCGCGGCAATGCGAGCAGGGCAGACCGATCGGATACGGTGCCGTGCGATCGCGCGGGATGTCGTCCGGAATTCGCGCAAACGTGCACGCGGTCGTTGTTTCTGTTGGACCGTAGAGATTATAGAAAGCCGCGGCAGGCCACCGCTGTTTCAAGTCGCGCAAGTGCCGCGGCGGAAATACTTCTCCTCCGAACGCGACAACCCTCAGGCTGGAACAGTCGTGGGCGTCGAGGTCGGCAAAACTGGCGAGCATCATCAGCGCGGATGGTGTCGAGCACCACATGCTCAGGCGGCGGCCCGCGATGAACGCCGCCACGTCTGCCGGGCGCTTCGCCAGTGCTTCACTGATGAGATGTACGGACGCTCCATGCTTGACGCTGAGGTAGACGTCGAACACGGATGGATCGAAGTGGAGCGGTGAGTAATTCGCAAACCTGTCGTTTTCGTGCGGGCTGAACTCGGATGAGCACCAGTCGAGAAAACTCATCGCGTTGCCGTGCGTGATCATCGCTCCCTTCGGCACACCGGTGGAGCCTGACGTGAAAATAATGTACGCAAGATCATCGGCCTGGAGCCTCACTGCCGGTCGCGGTCTGCCGGCCTCCGCCACGTCGGCAACGAAGACGGCGTCCGCGGCGTGCAGCGCTTCGACAGCGATGAGCGGCACGGCACCGCCAGAGGGAACCATCGGCGCTGTACGAGCGTTTACAATCGCTGCTCTGACCTCGCACTCTCCGAGGATCGCGCGCCCGCGTTCGAGTGGTCCCAGCGGATCGATCGGGACATACGCCGCGCCGGCCTTCATGATTCCGAACTGGGCGACGATGGCGTCGGTGCTTTTGAGGACTGCGACTGCGACACGATCGCCGGGGCGGACGCCGCAGTGAGCCAGGTACCCGGCAAGCGCGTCGGACCGGGCCTGCAGCTCCGCATACGTCAGCGCAGCGCCGGTCGAGTCTACGACCGCGGTTCGATTGGGGAAGAGCGTCGCGCTGGCATCGAGCAGATCAGGAAGAGTAGGCACGTGTCTGCTTGCGGACGACGACTGATGTGATGTCGCGGATCGTATCGAAGCGATCGATCGCCGTGTCGTAGACGTCGAGCTCGATCTGGAATTGCTTCTCGAGAAACGCGATCAGTCCGACAACCGCCAGCGAATCGAGGATTCCGCTCGACTGCAGCGGCGTGTCGTCACCCAGCGCGTCGGGGGATTCGCCGGGCAAATGTGTGCAGAGAATGAACTGCCGAATAATGCTTGAAACGGTGTCCATGTCCTGTTCTCTGAACGAATTTTCGGCCGAAGTCCCTCCGATCTGCAGTTTTACGCCGTCCGCGTCACCCTCGCCGCCGCGATCAACCAGCGATCGCGGCCGGCTCGTAGAACGGTGACTGGACGTGGCTGTCGGCCGCGAGCGGCGCAAGAATGGAGACGCTCGCCATCCGTTCGCGAAGGCGCTCGATGAGATCGTTGAACTTTGGATTCGGGCGGCGCGAGTCGAACCGCAGAATTTCCATCTCGCACCCATATCGCGGATCGAAGTAGGACGGCACCGGCGCTCCATCCGCGGCGAGCGGTGCGCCGCCAAGCCTTCTGAGAATAGACGACGAGCAGTGACGGACGGTGGCGGTTGTAATACCGAGGCATTCACCGCAAATACGGCCGAGGCTGTAGCCGGCGAGCGCGAGCACCAGGCCTTCCGACGTGCAGCGGCTCTCTTTGGAAACCGCCCATCCGCCGACCTCCGCGTAGTTCAGCTCATCGCGGCGCGCTTTTCTGAGCTCCGACTTCACGCCCTTCCACAGCTTGCTGCGCCACTCGCTCGAGCGAGCGAGGGGCGTATGACGGACACGTAAATCGTCCACGTCGACCGAACTTGGATGTTCCATGTACCACGCGCATCCGGTGACGCGCCGGCGCGCGTCGACCATGAGCAGGTGCCAGCTTTTGTGATCCTCGTCGGTATCGTGAAGGCCATCAGCGGTCAGTTGCTCGCGGCCTAACGCACCATCATCGAGGTATACCTTCCCGCGGAGCTTCTGCATTTCACGGACGAGGCGGCGATGCGCAAGCGGATCGTGCTCGACGTTCTGGAAAAATTCGGGGACGTCGGCAGTCGGCGCCAATAAAATCAGTCGCTGGTCGAGTGACGAGACAGTTCGTTCAAGCAGCTTGAGCACAGGAACCCCCTTTCCTCATTGCGGAGCAGATCTTGGTCAGCGGAATTCGGAAAAAGCTCGAACCGCTGACAGCACTGAGGCTCTCAGAGTGATGACTTGACGTTTTCGAATTACCGGATTTTGCAAACGTGGCGATCGGGGGAACCGCCGTCTTGCGCGAACCGAGGAAAACATAGTATCCCGTGAGTTTTGGATCCGCAACAAAGAATCGGTCCTCAATTACGAGGAGCGGCAAAAAATCGGTGCGATTGATAACCGCCATGCGCCGTGGAGTAGGCAAGCCATGCGCCACGGACCGGCGATCGTCCTAACGCGTTGATCCGCAATGCTTACGTGAGTTCACATTACGACACAGGGTAATTTTTACCGGGCAGAACCTCACGCTTTTGCAGTCGGCGTTACGTTCCTGTCTGCACGGCGTCGCGCCTGAATCGTCGTAAACTGACCGCATGCGTTCAACTCAGAATCTGGTGCGGGTCGCGGCCGCGGTGTGCGCGATAGCACTGAGCACTGCCGCATCCGTCTCGGCGCAAACCGGCGCCAACGTTCTCGTCGTCATCAACGAAACAAGTCCTGCATCCGTGGAAATCGGCGAGTACTACATCGCGAAGCGCAATATCCCCGCTGATAACGTCGTTCGCATAAAGACGGCTGTGCGCGATGACATGGACAGGGGCTCGTTCGAATTCGATATCGAGCGGCCGACATCCGAACTGCTGACGCGCCGCGGTATGCAGGACCGCATTCTCTACATCGTGTTGACGAAGGGCATCCCACTCAGAATTCGCGGCACGGCGGGACTGGAAGGAACGGTCTCGAGCGTCGACTCGGAAGTCGCGATGCTGTATCGCAGGCTGATTGGCATGCCCGCGCCTCCGGCCGGGCGTATACCGAACCCGTATTACCTTGGAGCGCAGGCGCCTGCAGAAGCGAAACGTTTCTCACACGCGAATCACGACATTTATCTCGTCACCCGGCTCGATGGCTACAACGTGGACGACGTACGCAAGTTGATCGATCGCGCGTCTGCCCCGTCGCGCGATGGAATCTTCGCGCTCGATCAACGGGCGGCGATCGTCGGAAACCGCATCGGCGACGACTGGCTGCGCACCGCAGCCGAGCGGTTGACCGCCGGCGGCCTCGGCAATCGCGTCCTGCTCGAAACGACAAAGTCACCGGTCTCCGGCAAAACTCCCGCGCTCGGGTATTACTCGTGGGGATCGAACGATCCGGGCATCGTCACGCGCACTGTCGACATTCCTTTCGCGCCAGGCGCGCTGGCGGGTATGTTCGTGAGCACCGATGCGCGCACACTTTCCGAACCGCCGCCGTCGTGGACGCTGGGCCGGTGGGGCGATCAAAAAGGATATTTTGCGGGCTCACCGCAGTCGATGACCGGCGATCTCGTGCGCGCCGGCGCTACGGGTGTGGCCGGCCACGTCGCCGAACCGTTCCTGGACGGCAGCGCCCGCCCGCAGATTCTGTTCCCCGCGTATGTTGCCGGCTTCAACCTTGCGGAGTCGTTCTATCTCTCAATCCCGTATTTGAGCTGGCAGAACATCGTCATCGGCGATCCGTTGTGCGCACCGTTTGAACGGCCGGCGCCGACATCGGAAGAGCTCACGCCACCCGTTGATCCCGAAACGGAGCTGCCCGAATTTTTTTCAACACGACGCCTCGCGCTGCTCGCGTCGTACGATGTGCCGCCGGCCATTTCGCGCCTCATGTTGAAGGCCAGCGCCCGCCTGCTTCATGCCGATCTCAAGGGCGCGGCGAAAGCGCTGGAAGACGTCACCGCGATCGAGCCAACGCTGAACGCAGCGCACTTCGTTCTCGCGACCATCTACGACGTGTCGGGCGAGTTCGATCGTGCGATCGAACGTTACCGGGTCATTCTCTCGACGTCTCCGAATGACGTGCGAGCGTTGAACAACATCGCGTACGCGCTCGCCGTCAGCAAGAATCTGCCGAAAGACGCGCTTCCGTTTTCCGAGAAGGCCTATAGCATCGCGCACGAGAACAAGGTGGAACTGACGCTCGACCTTGGGTATGCCGTCGCCGCGCGCAAAGGCACTCCCCCGAACGTGCTGCCGTTTGCTCCCGTGGGTTACGACGTCGCGGGCATCAAGGGACAAATCGCGGATACGCTGGGGTGGATCCATCATCTTCTCGGCAATCAGGAACTGGCCGAGACGTACCTGACACAGGCCGGCAACGATTCGCCCGGGAATCCCGAAGTTCAGTTCCATGTCGCTGTTATCAACTCGGCCAAGGGGCGCAACGCCGATGCGCGCGCGGCCCTGCAAAAGGCGCTCGCCGCCGATCCGAAGCTCGCTGAACGTGAGGACGTAAAGGCGCTGGCGGCGAAAATCGGGGAGAAATAACCTGATCGTGGCGCTGGCCGTGAAACCCAGCGCCACGATTTGTGCGGAGTCTTACAGCGTGCCGAGCGATTTCTGTGCGTCGGCCGCACCTTCGAACTTCGGATTCAGCGACAGCGCCTGCTTCAGCGATTCGCGCGCTTTGTCCTTCTCGCCGTTCTTCATGTACGCCATACCCAGATGGTAGTGATACAGCGGGTTCTTGGCGTCCTTCTGGATGCTGGCCTGAAACGATGAGATGGCGAGCGTGGCGAGGTCCTTCTTGTAATAGACCCATCCGAGGGTGTCATCAACTTCGGGGCGGTCCGGGAGGCGCGACTTCGCCGTCTGCGCAAGCTTCAGGGCGACGTCGAGATTCCCGCCCTGTTCCTCTGCCGTCAGCCACGCAAGGTTATTCGCCGCGACTGCGGCGTTTGCATCAATCGCGAGCGCCTTCTCGTACCACTTCCGCGCCTCAGCCTTGTTCGCCTGTATTTCGTAAATCATTCCCACGATAGTCGGAGGACCGACGGCCTTCGGCTGCTTCTGCGCACCCTGCTCGAACTCATGGCGCGCTTCGTCGAGCCGCCGCTGCGCCGCGTAAATCTGCCCGAGCATCCCGTACGCGATCAGGTTGGAACTGTCGAGCGCAATCGCCTCGCGAAGCACGCGCTCCGCGGCAGGCAGGTCCTTGACGCCAACGTAGGTCCGGGCCGCCAGCACGCGGAGGGCCGCGTTCTTCGGCTCCGCCTTGATGCGCTGATCGAACCGTGCGCGGGCGGCAGCCTGGTTGCCGGCCCTGATATCCATCGCCGAAAGTGCGCTGAGCGCGTCTCCCTGGTTGGGGTCCAGCTGCAGCGCCCGCTCGAACGATGTGCGCGCCCCTTTCATGTCCTTCTTCAGAAGCTGCAGCAATCCGTATTGTGCATGGACGACGCCGGAGTTCGGCTGATTCGCCATGAGCACCCGGAGCGGTTCCTCAGCACCGGCAGCATCGCCCTTGGCCATGAGCGCACGCGCAAGGATGAGGTGTCCCTCCCTGCTTCCCGGTTGAAGCTTCAACGCTTCTCGGCATGATGCGACGGCTTCGTCCGTGCGGCCGGCGAGCAGATGCAGCCGCGCCAGCTGGATGTGCGCGTCGACGAGCCGCGGGTTCAACCGAATCGCCTCGTTGAATGCGGCTGTGGCTTCACCGTACTCCGAACGCACGAAATGGACCCGCCCCAGCACGGCCTGCACCACAGCGTTGGGTGACTGGGACGCAGCCACCGCCTCTTTCGCCGCCACCAGCGCGTCGTCGAACTTCTGATCCTGAACGAACAGTTCGGCGCGGCCGAGCAGCGCGTACTGATTCTTCGGTTGTTTCTCGAGGGCGGCGTCGATCAGCTTGTATGCCTCAGCCCGTTTGCCTTCCATCGAGGCAACCGCAGCCAGACGCACCGATGCCATCGACGCAGCCTGGCTTGATCCCTGTGCAACCGTGTGGAGCAGCGCGCGCGCTTCATCCCGGCGGCCGGTTGCGAGGTAGTACTCGGCGAGTCCAACTCTCGCCCCGTCGTCTTTCGTGGTATCGAGGATGGCCTTCAACGGTCGTTCGGCGGCCGCCTGTTGCTTCGTCGCAAGATAGAAGGCGGCGAGTGCCCGGTTCACCGGCACATTCATCGGATCCGCATCGCGCTGCTGCTCGAGAAGGGTCTGGGCTTCCTTCGGGCGATTCGACATCCAGTAGAAATTCGCGAGCGCCAGCTTGGCCGGCACCGACTTCGGATCGGTTTCGACTGCGCGCGTAAAAGCCGCCTCGGCCGCTTCCTTGTTTCCGCGCACCGCTTCGAGCATCCCCAGATCGAGATGCGAGCCCACCCGCATCGGTTCTGCCTCGATCGCGCTTTCGACCTGTGCCACGGCTTCGTCCAGTTTCTTCATACCGGCGAGCGCCGCGCCCTTGATGATCTGCGCCTCCACGTTTTTCGGCTCACGGGCGAGAGCGCCTTCTGCGCGGGTCTGGGCATCAAGAAAACGACCCCCTGCCAGCAGCATCCTCGCAGCCTTTACCTGCGCTTCGACGTTTTCGGGCATCAGGTCGGCGGCGCGGATGTATTCGCGGAACGCCTCCGCCGGCTGGTTGAGGCGCATGTAGGTTTCCGCCAGCTTGTAGCGTGCCGCCCCGAACTTCGGGTCCTGCTGTATGGCATTGCGGTATTCCACAACCGCCTCAGCGAACTTTTCCTGCTTCACGTACGCGTCGCCGCTCTCGACGTATTCGCGTTTGGCGACCTCGGGGTCCTTCGAACAGCCACTCACGAGGACCGAGCAGGCGAGAAGCACCGCAATACTGGACCGAACCATCATTCAACTCCTTGAGAGAACCTGCGGGTGCTCACAGCAAAGGGCCTTCCGCGCCGACGGATTGCCGTGGGTTACCAGTAAGAACTACCGCGTCAGTAGTTTACGACACATGCGAGGGCGCTGTTCCGTTCCTCAGGCGGCATTTATCTACTCTGTGGGTGACTAAAGTCGGCGTTAATGACGCGACTAACCCGCGGCATCAGGAATTCACGCTTCGCCTCTCCCCGCTTTCAGGATATGATTTTTGGCGGTTCTTGCCATAAACGACGGGTAAGTGCTGCAGGGAAACGCCTTGCGGCGGCATCGGGAGCGCGGCCACGTCGCTCGCGCTGGCGATGCTCATCGATGCGTGTCTCGTCCGCAGTCGCGGCGAGCCGTTTGCTGAGGGTGCGGGGGTGTTTACGTCAAACAAGTCTCGTCTCTACGCAGCCCTCGGGCTGGTCACCGCGGCATTCGTGCTGCTGTTCTGGCCAGTCATCGCCAAGCTCGTGCATGACTGGGGCATCGACGACAACTACTCGCACGGGTATCTGATCCCGCCCCTCGCCGCGTACCTCATCTGGGAGCGGCGCCACGTCTTGACCACGACGCCCGCGTCCGGTTCCTGGTTCGGCCTGGTCGTGATCGCCGGGAGCGTCTGCCTTCTGTTGATCGGGCTTCTCGGCGCCGAGCTCTTCCTGAGCCGTATCGCCCTGCTCGGCACGCTCGTCGGCGCCGTGCTGTTCATCCTTGGGTGGCGTCACCTGAAGCTGCTGGCATTCCCGTTGGGCATCCTGCTGCTGATGATTCCGATTCCGGCGATCCTCTTCAATCAGATCGTCTTTCCGCTGCAGCTTGTCGCCTCGCAGGCAGGCGAGCGTGCCGTGGCCGCCGCCGGTATTCCGGTGCTCCGCGAAGGCAACATCATTTTTCTCGCCAATACGACGCTCGAAGTCGCCGAGGCGTGCAGCGGCATCCGGTCGCTGGTCTCGCTGCTGACACTCGCGATCGTCTTCGGCTATTTCACCGATCAGCGCACCAGCGTGCGGGTCGCCATCGCACTCAGCGCGATTCCAGTGGCAATCGCGGCGAACGCGCTGCGCGTCGCGGGCACCGGGATCGCCGCGCACTACTACGGCGCGGCTGCAGCTGAAGGATTCTTTCATTCGTTCTCGGGCTGGATCGTGTTCATCGCGGCGTTCGCGATGCTGTTCGGCATCATCCGGCTGCTGCGCTGGCTGATGCCTGAGCCGATTCGCAGACCCGATGCCATGTACGCGCCGGCGATGGGGAGCCAACAGTGATTACACGAATCGGAATCGTCGGCGTCATTCTGCTGCTGAGCGCGGGCGTCATCGCGAAAGCCTCTCGCGTAGAAAACGTTCCGCCTCGCGAGGCGTTCTCGCAGTTTCCCTTCGAGATCGGATCGTGGCGGGGTCAGGACTCCGAGCGGCTCAGCGAAGAAGTCCTCAAGGTGCTCGGCGCCGATGATTACCTGTCCCGCTTCTACCGCGGCGCGAAGGGGCCGGTCGGCTTTTATATCGGCTATTACGAAAGCCAGCGGCAAGGCGATTCGATGCACTCGCCGCTGAACTGCCTGCCTGGCGCAGGCTGGCAGCCGCTCGACAAGTCCTATCTGCCGATCCAGGTGACGGATGCCAACGGCGTGCAGAGTGAGATCACGGTCAACCGGTATGTGATCGAGAAGGGGCTGGAACAGCAGGTCGTTCTGTACTGGTATCAGAGCCACAGCCGCGTCATCGCGAACGAGTACCGCAGCAAGATTTTCATGGTGTACGACGCGGCGCGATTAAATCGATCCGATGCTGCACTCGTGCGCGTCACGAGTCCGAAACTCGCCGGGGACGAACCGCTTGCGGATGCCGAAGCCAGAGCGGTGGAGTTCGTAAAGACCGTATTCCCGACGCTCGGCCGTTTTCTGCCGTCCTGATATCTCAATCTCGCGGCGTCACGTCTCGACGCGTTCACATCGTTGCACCGCATGGCGGCGCGGCAAAAAATTGTTGCGTTACCACAGAGTTACCGGCATACTTACTCACCCTCCAGCTAGTAAGACAGCTCCCCCAAGCGACTAACCGCGAACGATCTAACTAAATAAGGATTTCTCCACCATGACGCTGAATCTGCGCCAGATGGTTACCGGTGTACTTGTGTGCGCGGCGTGTTTGTTCGTCACCGCCGCGGGACAGCAGCCGAATACGCAACGCCTCGATCGCGTGCCTGATGAAGTGCTCGTTCATTTCAAAGCGGATGTCCCAGCCGCGCGCCGCAACGCGATCATCGCGACACGCGGTGGACGCGTCATCCGCCGCCACGATGCGGTCGGCATCGACCGCATTCGCATGGCGCCGGGCGCGGCGGTGGACGCGGTCATCGCGGCATTTGAGGCCGATCCGGACGTGCTCTCCGCACAGCCAAATTTCATCCGCGACATCGTTGCCGTGCCGAATGATCCGTACTGGACGGACGGCAATTTATGGGGCCTGCAGAAGATCCAGGCCCAGCAGGCATGGTCGCTCACCACCGGCAGCGACACGGTTGTCATCGCGAATTTCGATACCGGCGTCAACTACACCCACCCCGATCTTGCGGCGAACATGTGGCGCAATCCCGGTGAGATCCCTGCGAACGGAGTCGACGACGATCGAAATGGGTACGTGGATGACGTGTTCGGAATCGACACGGCGAACGACGACAGCGATCCGATGGACGATCACGGGCACGGCACCCACACCGCCGGCACGATTGGCGCCATCGGCAACAACGCGGCCGGCGTCGCGGGCGTGAACTGGAAGACACGCATTCTCCCCTGCAAATTCATCAAAGCCTCGGGAAGCGGATCGGACGGCGATGCGATCGAATGCTTCAACTATGTTGTCGCCCTGAAGAAACGGGGCATCAACGTGCGCGTCACCAGCAACAGCTGGGGCAGCATGCGCAATACTGCGGAACCGTTTCCGCAGACCCTCAAGGCCGCGATTGACGCCGCGGGCGCGCAGGGCATTCTCAATGTGTTCGCGGCGGGGAACGACGGCGCGAACATCGACGCGACGCCGTTCGATCCGGCAAGCTTTACCTCGCCCAGCATCATCTCCGTCGCGGCGTCGGACTCGGGCGACCTGCGCGCGGGCTTCAGCAATTACGGGGCAACGTCGGTCGACATCGCCGCGCCTGGCGTGTCCATTCTGAGCACCGGCACGACCGGCTACGTGATGATGAGCGGCACGAGCATGGCGACGCCCCACGTCGCAGGAGCCGCCGCACTCCTGAGCAGTTACAACCCAGTGCTGACTGCGGACGGCGTGAAAGCGCTGCTTATCAGCAGCGTGGATACGTTTCCGCAATGGAGCGGACTCGTCGGATCCGGTGGGCGGCTGAATCTCTTTTCCGCATTGCTCGGCGGGAGCGGCGAGGTGCCGCCACAGGTGAGCGTGACCCAGCCGGTGACCGGACAGTCCTTTATCGCACCCGCATCGATCGCGATTCAGGCGTCCGCGACCGACGCGGACGGCACGATCGCGAAGGTCGACTTCTTCGCCAATGGGCAGTTCGTTGGCAGTGACACAACGAGCCCGTACGCTGTCACCTGGTCGGGCGTGTCCGCCGGCAGTTACTCGATCACGGCGGTCGCGACCGACAACCGCGCCTTCACCACGACCTCGGCGGCGGTGCCGATTTCCGTGAACGTGGCGCCTGTCGTGTCGGGACGCACAAACGTCGCGCTCGCAACCAATGGCGGTGTCGCGACGGCTTCGTCGACGTATGGCAGCACCCACGCTCCGTCGAGCGTGATCAACGGCGAACGGAAGGGCTCTCCGTGGGGCGCCGGCGGCGGCTGGAACGACGCGACCCCCACATTTCCGGATTGGGTGCGTATCGACTTCCCGGCAGCAAAAACGATCGACGAGATCGACGTGTTCAGCGTGCAGGACAACGTGATGTCGCCGGTCGAGCCGACACCGACTCTCACCTTCAGCCGCTACGGGATCACCGATTTCCGACTCGAGTATTGGACCGGATCGGCCTGGGCGCCGATCACCGGCGGCGCGGTCAGCGGCAACCGTCTCGTCTGGAAGCAAGTCACGTTCACGCCAGTGACGACGACGGCGGTTCGCGTTTTCATCACCGGGGCGATCGACAGCGCGAGCCGTCTGACCGAAGTTGAGGTTTACAGCGGCGATGCGACAACCCCGCCGCCTCCACCTCCACCCAGCACGACGCCCATCAACGTGGCGCTGGCGTCCAACGGCGGTGTGGCGTCCGCATCGTCGACGTATGGCAGCACGCACGCACCGGCAAGCGCCATCAACGGCGATCGCAAAGGCTCACCGTGGGGCGCCGGGGGCGGATGGAACGATGCCACGCCCGGATTCCCCGACTGGTTCCGCGTCGATTTTTCTGGTGCGAAAACGATAAACGAGATCGACGTGTTCAGCGTGCAGGACAACGTGATGGCGCCGATTGAGCCGACTGCGGCGCTGACGTTCAGTCGATACGGGATTACCGATTTCCAGCTGGAGTACTGGACCGGCTCCGCTTGGGCGCCGATTGCCGGCGGCGCTGTCACCGGCAACCGCCTCGTCTGGAAGCGGATCGTGTTCACTCCGGTCACGACCACGGCGATCCGCGTATACATCACGGGAGCGATCGATGCGGCGAGCCGCCTGACCGAGGTCGAGGTATACAGCGGCACGTCAACGACGCCGCCGCCACCGCCGCCGCCTCCGCCGAGCACCACGCGCACGAACGTGGCACTGGCGTCAAACGGTGGTGTCGCGACGGCATCGTCCACATATGCGGCAACACACGCACCGTCGAGTGTCATCAACGGCGATCGAAAGGGATCCCCGTGGGGCGCCGGCGGCGGTTGGAATGACGCAACCGCGACGTTTCCTGACTGGCTGCGCATTGATTTCTCAGGCGCGAAGAGCATCAACGAAATCGACGTCTTCAGCGTTCAAGACAACGTCATGGCGCCGGTGGAGCCCACTGCGGCCATGACCTTCAGTAGATATGGCATTACCGATTTCCGCCTGGAATACTGGACCGGCTCAGCGTGGTCCGCAATTACCGGAGCGTCGGTCACGGGCAATCGGCTCGTGTGGAAGCAGATCACCTTCACTCCGGTAACGACAAGTGCCATCCGCGTTTACATTACAGGGTCACTTGACGGGGCGAGCCGGCTCACCGAGGTCGAGGTCTATAGCGGCGATGCCACGACGACCCCACCGCCGTCACCGTCGACGTCCCTGATCGGATTTCCTAGTGACAACTGGTGGAATCTCGACATATCGAATGCCCCTGTTGATCCAAATTCCGCAGCATACATCTCGTTCGTCAACAACGGATTGGCGCGAAGGCTCCACCCGGATTTCGGTGGGCCTTACGGCATGCCGTATCTCATTGTTGACGACACGACGCCGAAGGTCGCCGTCCAGTTCGGCTATGCGAGCGAGAGCGATGGCGTCGATCACACAACAAACCAGAGCTTCCCTTTTTATCCGATTCCAGTTCAGGCCATTACCCAGCGTTTCATGGTCGAAGGCGCTGAGCCTGGCAACGTCGACCTTCGCAGTGTCAACGATCGCCACATCCTCCTGATCAACAAGGATCGACGGCAGATCTACGAACTGTGGAATGTGTTTTACGACGGCACGAAGTGGCTGGCCGGGTCGGGCGCTTTCTTCGACATGAATACAAACAACCGGCGGCAGGAGGGATGGACGTCGGCCGACGCCGCCGGGCTGGCCATCCTTCCCGGCCTCATCCGGTACGACGAAGCGTTCGGCACGGACGAAATAAAACACGCGTTCCGCGTCACCGTGCGGGCAACAAACGGATTCGTGTTCCCGGCGTCGCATCGCGCCGGTTCGACGCCAGGCGCGCTGCCGATGGGAGCACGCCTGCGGCTCAAATCGACGGTGAACCTGTCGGCGTATCCAGCCGAGATACAGCGGATCTATCGCGCCATGCAGCGGTATGGACTCATCGTGGCGGACAATGGCGCCGATATGTTCATCAGTGGAGCCTACGATCCGCGGTGGAACAACGACATCCTGAACCCGGCCTTTGCAGGACTGAGCGCCAATGATTTTGAGGTTATTACGCTAGGTTACCGGTAGAGCCGCGCCGGGCAACCCGTCGGAGCTGGGACTGCGGCGCGGAATGCCGAGAACGTGAGCCATCCGCGCCGCAGGCGCCACGTGGGCCATGTAATACGCGTAGTTTTCGCGCCGCATCGCCGACACGAGTGCGTGGTCATGCAACAACTGGTGGCAAGCCTCGATGCACTGATCAACCGTTTGAAACCCCAGGTAGTTGCGTCCGCGCACCAGCGGTGCCGGGAGCTCGATGAACGGCCGTTCGCCAACGATGCATTGCGAAGCGGCCAGATATTCGGACAACTTAAATGCCGTGGAGCGCCATAGACCTTCGGAATAGATGCCGATGAGATGGCGCTTGCTCATCATGATGTAAGACCGCCGGCGCGTCGACCAGTTGGTCAGGTCGCCTGCGTATCGCTCCACCGCCAACTTAGTACGCACTAAACCGCCGACGAAGGTGTCTCTAAACTCTGCCCGAAGCGCGCGAATCAGCGCAACGCGGCGTTCGTTGACTTCATCGGCTTCTCCCGGCGCTTCGTGTTCTTCCCATACTCGCGTCTGAAACACGATCGCGGGTTTCACTACTGCCGCCGGCTGCTGCTCGTATTCACCGACCGTCGGAAGACTCAAGTGATTTCGAAGTCGTTCGAGGTACATCCGCGGGCTTCTCAGCAGCACTGATCGCAATGCCTTCATGAACCAGAGGGAACTTGCGGCGGTTCGGCAGGCGAAATTCAGGCCTAGCGGCCGCACCTTTGACGCGAGATCGGATGGCAGCAGTTCGAGGCTCTGTGAGTGGAAGCTGCGCTTGAAGTACTCGGTGCAGTGCGTGAGCGGCGCTTCTCCAAACACATCATTCTGATCGTGCAGATCGATGGCGATCGTCTTGACGTGCAGGCGGTCCGACGTCACCCGCAGACACACCGTCAACGGATCGCTTACCATCTTACGTTCGGCGGAACTCTCGCCGCGCGAAAAGCCGAGCCGTATCAATCCTTCATTCGCCAACTGCGTGAGTCCGGTATACACAGATGACGCGTGGATGTCATCCTGCAAATCATCCATGAGCAACGTCACTTCGAGCCTGTTAGCACTCGCTCCGCTCATGTCAGTAGATACGTCGGACGCAAATATTCACCATGAAGTACACGTTATCATGAGGGGAGCCGGACGAACCCACTGCAACGGCTGATTTCTTCAGGTTTCGATGTACAAGGCGTACAATAACCCATGCGTTTTGCCCTCCGAGCTCTATCTGCCTCAGCACTCGTCCTCGTTGCCGGCGTCATCATCGCAACACAGGGGAGAGCGGGCGCGCTGATGCAAAAGAAAACAGCCGAGCCGGTCGCTGCGCTCACGATCCGGGCAGACCGTCCTCGCCTTTTCCTGACTCCGGAGAAAAAATCTGCGTTAAGCGCGAAGCGCGCCAGGAACGATCCGGATTATGTTGCGATGAAGGCGTATGTCGATACGAACCTGCCGGCGTGGATGGGCAACTCTTCTACGCTGGCCGCCGGCATCAGTCCTGCAGACACGACCATCACTGTCGCCGACGGTTCGTTTCTGCCAGCATCTTCCGTGCTTGTCCGAATCGGCTTCGAACTGATCTCCTGCGCAACTCGTTCGGGGAACATGCTGACCGGTTGCACCAGAGGATCGACGAACAGTATCGGCATCGCGACATCGGTCGCCTCCCACGAACGCGGAGAGACGGCATGGGAGCATCGGCCGGGTGGGGACTATGTGAATTTGACCCCAATGGCGGCGCTTCTGGTGCAGCTTCAGGAACCTGGATACGCAACGAAAGCGAGGGGCGTGCTTTCCATCCTGGCGATGTACACGATGGCTGGCAAACTCTATCAGAACGGTAATTACGTGCGATGGTTTGTTCCGGGTGTCGCAATCGCGTACGACTGGAACTACGCAAATCTGACGACCCACGAGCGAACCGCTTACGCCGAAGCCTTGCGGCTCATCGCTCGCGATCATATTAGCTCCGGGTATTGTTCACAATGTGCAAAGGAGACGTACGCTGTAGACATCGTTAAACGCGAGACCGCAATACAGACTTCTTTGTACGGCAATATTGCGAATGGCGAACTCCAGGCTGTCCTAATGGCAGCGGCGGCAAGCTTTGGCGACAACCCCGAAGCGCCGCAGCAATGGAGCGCTGGCCTGAAGAAGCTAACGTCGTGGCTGCATCCGGCGATCGTTGACGGGGTCGCATCGGGCGGGAACTCCCCCGAGGGCTCTGAGTACTCTGGCGAATCCTACCTGCAGACGTTTGCCATCTTCTCTCTTATCGAATCAGCCACAGGCCAGGACGTCTTTAAGCGTGATTTGGAGAACTATGCTGCCGCAGTGGCGAGATTTCTCATTTACTCTACGCTGCCAGGCACGGTGAAGTCGGCCCAGTCGGTGGTCGGATCGATCAATAAAGGGGCCTCCAGCCTGGTGGTGAGTACGGCGGCCGATTTCCGCGTGGGTCAACCAATCCGAGTAGAGCTTGATACTCCTCCCGGGGTCCTCGAAACGACAATCGTGGGTATCAACGGAAACACTTTCACATTGCGAGACACGGCAGTTGCACCCGGCACAAACAAGAGAGTCACGCACATTCACAGAGAACTTACGTGGGGCGACGCGACCCAAAACCCGTCGTTCGTATATGGAGATTCCAATATCAGCGACGACCACATTGCGTCCGGATATCGCATCGTTGACATATTGAAAGGACGCAACGCGGAGGTCTCCGGGTATGTCCGGTTCTGGCTGGATGAAATCGTCAGGGACCCGGCAGTAGGCACCTACGGAAAGTTTCTCCGATTCATGTACGATGATCGAAGTGTCGCGTCAGTCGATTATCGATCGCTTCCAACGCTATTCGGAGTGACGAACCCGAAGACCACGTCAATGCTGATCGGCCGGAGCGATTGGGAGCCCACGGCCACCCTTGTGCACTTTCTAATCGGCGGCGAGATGTACGACCACACACACTCGCATTTCAACAGCTATCAAATCAGGCGCGGCGGTGTTTGGCTCAGCAACGAACTTTACGGCTATGACACTAGCCCTTTCCCTGGCGTTTTCGGTACAAGGGGCGCCGAGTCGAAGTACATGGGAGCTCGCTACCATAACACTGTGCTGATGAACGGCCACAGTTCCAATAATGGCCGAATCATGGCCACGGAGCTCACGACGCCGGCAGTCATAGAGCGGAGCGAGATAACAGGAGGTTATATGTATGCCAGAGGCGATGCGTCAGGTCAATATGCATCGCCCATGTGGACTTCGGCCGGATATCCCAACAACGACTCGAAAACATTTATTAGGGATTTCATATACATCAAGCCGGACCTCGTTGCGTTCGCCGACTCGCTTTCATACGCGGCGGCGACAGCGTCACCGACAACATGGATTTCGCGGTTTTCCGGCAGGCCCACAATAGACCGCCAGCGATTTACGTCGATATATGGAATGCAGAAGATTGTTCAGGACGTCGTTCTCCCAGAAGCAGCGCGTGTATCGTTAGTGGACGAAATCATCGAGAACCCTGACCTTGATGATGTCAGAACGGATCCCCATTTTCGAATCGAGACCTCGTCCGGTGTCTCTGCCGCAAGTGAATGGAGTCTCCAAGTCATCCAGATGATGGACTCGTCGACGCCACCGGCTCCTGTCGTGTCGCTGACAACAACCAACGCAAATGTGGCGCAGGCTGGCGATTACGTCCTTGGTGCTATGAGGGGCAACGAACTGACATTTCCAGTACGGTACTCCTATACCGGCCGTCCGACGCACTACCTAATGGGCTTCGCACCACGCACCACGTACAATCTCGTCGACAGCGGGTCGACAATAACGATTACCGTCGGCGCAGAGGGCAGCAGCGTGACGAGTTCACCTGCTGGTCTGATCGTCTATTCCGCAAATAACAGGTCGATCGCGCGACTCGCACCGCCCGCTCCCGTGTCGATCAAGGTTATCTCTCCATTTTCTATCAGGTAGTGCGATCCTTTTCGGCCGACCACGCACTTACCCTCCTCGAAATACATCGAGCGAATATTTTTCAACTAGACGATAGGCATCACGGTGCGATGGCTTCAGAGCCAATATGTTCCACACCGGGTCTGACCCCTTCCGAAGTTGCTCGAGCGTAAAGCAGGTGTACGACGCGTCGTTCAGGTAGTTCTGCAGATCGAGCACCGTTACTCCGCCACCCATGAGGCTTGCAGGATTGCATTCCAACAACAGCATCGGTCCATCGCCTCTCTCGAGCATTGATCGCGCGCCCTTCAGAACGCTCAGTTCAGACCCTTCGCAATCGATCTTGATGAGATCCACCAGTGACAGATCGGCAGTTTCGACGTATGCATCCAACGTAGTCGTCGCAACGGTAATGTCGTTCGTATCGCTCTCCAATTGAAACAAACTGTTCGCCTCAGGATCCTCTGCAGAGATATGGAGGTCAGCGGTCCCGGAGACGTTAGAGACTGCCACTTCATTTACCCTTACGTGCTCGAATCCATTCAGGCTGACATTTACCCGTACTCGCTGGGCGAGCACAGGGGTAGGTTCGAATGAATGAACCTGGCCGCTACGTCCGACCAGGCTGGCAAAGATCACGCTGAAATATCCTATGTTCGCACCAACGTCGAGTACGACCATATCAGCACCTAACAATTCTGCGGCAAATGCAACGGTCCTCGGCTCTTTGCTGCGTCGAAGAAATAACTGTTTCTCCGCGTCCGTAAGCCCGGACGTGCGCATCCACAGTCCCGGCCTGAACTCTGCCACGAGAAATCGCGTCGATGTAGCTGCCCATAAGGCGTGCTTCCCTTTTTGCATTGGAAAGCGCCTCAGGTATTGGGAAATACACCGACTCGCCCATCGCGCAATCGGGGAAGGACGCGAAGCGTGTTTATTGGGTGAGTGACTCATGACCGGCACCTCGTTGCGTCCGTTCTGACGCTAGTTCAACAAGGCCGTCTTCACGTCGCGGAGTCCAAAGTTCGAAAATGGAGGCTTCAACACGACCCAACACGAAGCCAGGTAAATGACGAAGTAGCCAATAGTGTAAAGAATCAATCGAGGCCACGTATCGGGCGAATGCCAGGCAATTACCCCTACCAAGCAAGCGACCGGAATCGCTGCCGATGCCGCCGCCGGCCACAGAGCCTTTCCGCTGAACGTCCCCAGAGGCACTCCCGTCACCTTGCAGCCATACAGGAGTGTGCCGACTCCACTCAGCAGGAACTGAGGTATAGCCAACGCCAGGCAAATGCCCACGAGTCCGTAAGGCTTTGAGAACACCGCGATCGCTGCGATGCTGACGACAGCTTCCACGATAGCCATCCACGCAAGCGCTTTGTGCCGGGCTGTCGCGAGGATAATGCTGCCTGTAAGCGACTGCGTCATCTGCACAAGTTCGCCCAGGGAAAGGATGCTCAGAAGGACGGCGACATACATGAATTGCGGTCCCATCCAGAGCGCGATCAGTGACCGGCCGACGCAGACCAGATACGTGACCATGAACAGTGATGCCGACGCGGAGTACTTGCCCCCTTGTATGAATAAGCGCTGCTGTTGCTCTACTTCGGATCGTGCATGGAAACCGGTTGCCACTGGCACAATTACGCCCGTTGCCGTCCAAAGAACCTTATGGCCATAATCCTGGAGCCGGCGCGCTATGGAAAATGGCGTAACTTGTGCAACACCAGCGATCGAGCCAATGAGAACCGGACTGAGCTGAGTCTTTGTCAGTCTGGCAATGGTCAGAACGAAGTTCCACCAGCCATAATTGAAAAGCGTATAAGCTGCCTCACGGCTTATGAACCTCGCGCGAATGCGGAGGAACTTGTCTGTTCGAAAACTGATTACGCCTTTGACGACTCCGCTTCCAGCCTGCGTCACCAGCGTAATGACGCTTAACGTGACGATATCGCCAGGAGCCTTCACGAGCGTCAATGTCAGTAATACGCGAACGATAGAGGCAGGGATATCGACAAGGTTGAGAATATCGAAGCGCTGAGCAGCCCAGAGGTAGCCGTCGAATACCTGGAGCGGAAAAGAGAGCGCGAGATTCAATCCCACTAGCGCGAGAGCAATGCGGGCATTGGACAGCTGATCCGAGGGAATGTCCATTATGCGATCGAACATCAATACAGCGATCGACGTCGCTATCACGGTGACTGTTGCCACCGACATGAACATGGCGAGAGCAGAGTTCAGGATGTTGTTCACCCCATCCAGATTGCTGTTCCCGCGGTAGTACGCGAGTTGCCTGCCAACCGACCCGCGCAACCCCAAGTCGAGCAACGCGAAGTATCCAGTAAAGGATCCGATGACGATCCACAGTCCGTAACTCGTCACACCGAGTCTGCGGACGAGATAAGGTGCCACCAGAAACCCAGCCGCCATTTCGATGATCATCCCCGCCCAATTCCAGAAAATATTTCTGGCGACCAGGTGGCGCAGACCCTTCGACGGCTGGCGCTCAGGCGCGGACGTCAGTTCAGGAGATGTAGTCATCGCAGGTTCGCATGCCGGAAACTCGAAAGCTTCCGAAACAGTCTCTCTCCAAGGGCGAGTCTGACGATGATTCTTGCTCGCGGGAACCCTTTCAGTTGTTCATCGCCGAACGACCAGGGCCTCAGAATGACGGACTTCCACATCAGCGCTCTGGCCGTTCGCTCATCGCCTTCGGCCAGAAAGGACCAGGACCCATCAAGGAAACAATAGCTCCACGCAAGGCCCCGGAGTGACCCGTGGTCCGGGTGTTCGTCGAAAAACTTCGTCAGCACCTTAGTGTAGTTCTCGACCATGCGAGAGGCTCGTTTGCTCATCTGACCGGGGTGTGGTCGATACCACCAGCAGGGACTTATCACCTGGATCGTCCCAAATCTCGACGAGATCCGCAGCCACATATCCCTGTCCTCAATCGATCTCAGACTTTCGTCAAACAAGCCGACGACGTCGAAGCAGTTCCGGCGTATCAGTGCCCCTGATGGGCCGGTTCTGCTGGAGAGCAGGAAATCCCTCACCGTTAGCCGCTCCACGCGTGGATTCGGCGGCAGCTTTTCCGGCAAAGCGGCAACGGGGACGGAACCGACAAGTCCGATCCCGTCCAACGATTGCGCCGCGCGAAGCTGGACATCTGTCTTCTCCGGATGCCAGATATCATCTGCATCCAATAGAGCGACCCATTCGCCTCGCGCCAGACGAATACCCGTATTCCGCGCCGCGGATAATCCACGGTTCTCCTGGTACACGTAGTGAATCCGATCGGTAAACGGGCGCAGCCGCTCCCGCGTGTCATCCGTGCTTCCATCGTCGACGACGATGACTTCCATCGGGCGGTACGTCTGGGCAAGTGCGCTCTGGACGGCATCAACGACAAAGTGGCCGTAGTTGTAACTCGGGATGACAACAGTTACGAGTGCGTTGCTCATCGCCGAGTTGCCCGCGAGACGCCGCGGCGAATGGTCTCCGCATACAACTCGAGACTATTGGCCGTCATCGCCTCGACGCTGAACTGCGCTTCGACGCGGCGACGTCCTGCCTCGCCCAGACGCCGCCGGCGTTCGGGATCCTTCAACAATGTGACAAGGGCTGCGGCGAGCTGCTTTTGATTGCCAGGCGACACGAGAACACCGCTCTCACCATCTTCGACAATCTCCGGAATACCCCCAGCCGTCGTGCCGATAACCGCCGTTCCCCACCTCATCGCTTCAAGGAATATCAACCCGAATGACTCGTACAAGGACGGCGCAACGAATACATCCGCCGATTGCAGGTGCTCGGTTACCTGTTCGTCGGTCAAACTACCCGCTACCAGGACCTGGCGGCGAACGTCATTGGGAAACTCATCCTTGAGGTATTGGCTGTGCGTCCTGCCGTTGGGACAATGAGGACGATCGGGACCTATCAGTACGAACTTTACGTGCGGGCATGCTGAAAGGACTGCTGGTATGGCGTCCAGCAGCACCTGCGTTCCTTTTCTCTTTTCCATGCGGCCGAGGAACACAACAGTTTGCTCCCTGTCTGAACCTGCGGGTCTGGTGAATTCTCTATACACAGGAACGCCCAACGGAACAACGGCGATACGCGCCGGATCAATGCCCAGTTCATCGGCCATCGTCTGTCGATGCGCCCGCGAGTGAGTGACAAGTGCATCCGCAAGCCGGGCTTGGAGCAGTTCCCGTTTGACATCGCATCGGAGTTGCCAGGTGCCTTGAAGTTCATCGATTTGCTGCGTCTCAGCCGACGATGTGGACAGCCTCACGATGAACGGTATTGTACGGCGCAGACCAAACCAGATGCCGAGGCCCTCCCAGTTTGTGAATTCAAACAAGTCAAGCTGCCGGGAGTCCACGAGATCCAGAGCCGTACGCCCGATTGAGAGGCTCGCGCCTGTTCCTGGTGCAAGCCGATCCAGGACGGGCAAGTAGCCTCGGCGTACGACCGTCACGGGCACTTGGCCACTCCGGGTCGCAGAAGCGTCTGAGCCGTTTGTCACGACCTCCGCATGATGTCCCTGTGCGATTAGTGTCTCGGCAAGCGCACGCGTATACGTACCGATGCCACCGTTTCCAGAGAGGCCCGGGTAGGTTGGTGAGAAGAAACCTATTCGCAAGGTTCGAGACCGGGATGACTGAGAACGTCAAGCGACACAGCGACCGATCGACTTATCGGACTCTGATACACGGAGCGATAGACCCTGGTTCAATCGTCGGCACCTACCGTAAGATATCTCGAACACGTGAGCACGCGGTCATGAATCTCCGCCACGTCATTGTGACGTCGGATCACCCGATCGCTCGGATGATCAAGCACATCGCCCGACTTCGATTTTTGAGTCTTCCGGTACCCCACTCGGTGTCCCGCATTCTACTAGCCTGCTTTCTGGTCGCACGCGGAGTGTATTACTGGTTGTTCCGTGTGCTGATTGCAGAGCCTCTGTTCAAGGGTTACTGTCGAACCTATGGGCGTAACCTCCGCACTGATGTCTTTATCCACTGGGTGCAGGGTCGAGGCGATCTCATTGTCGGTGACGACGTGCTCATCGACGGGAAGTGCAGTTTCACGTTCGCAGCACGGTTCACCGCGAATCCAACTCTGATTATAGGGAGCGGCACAGGGATCGGGCACGACTGCGGCTTCACCGTAGGAAAGCGAATCGTCATCGGTCGGAACTGTCGAATCGCATCGGGCGTTTGGATGTTCGATTCGCCGGGTCATTCGACCGATCCACAATCGCGGCTCGATGACATCCCAGCGGGCGATGCCGACGTGAAACCAATTACCGTTGCTGACAACGTGTGGATTGGTGGACGCGCTGTCGTGTTTCCTGGCGTCACAATCGGCGAGGGAAGCGTCGTGTCAGCGTGTGCAGTTGTGACCGCTGACGTTCCGCCGTACTCGATTGTTGCGGGCAACCCGGCGCGCCGAATTGGAGCGCTGGAGACCCCCTTACCACCAGTTAAGTGAGGTTATACTGACGACCGTGGCCAGCGATCAATTAAATACCATCATCGGGCTCGTCAAAACAACCGGCAAGATTTCGAACATTGATGCCGGGGAAGATTTTTACGAGGCGGGGTTCTCTTCCATCAACGCTCTTCAACTGCTCATGGAACTCGAGGCGGCTTTCGACGTGACGATTCCAGACGATGAGTTTGTGGCATCGCGCACGTGCAACTCGCTCGAGACGCTCGTATTGCGTCTCAGGCAGGAAACACTATGACACGCCGGATCAGCATCAGGCTACAGGGACCAGCCAACGACATGGTCCAGGAAGAAATCATCAAGCAGGTCGCGTTTCTGTCTGTGGATCTTCGGAACCCGTCGTTTGCAGCGTCAGGTGACATTCTGGAGTGCGACGTTCCCGCGGACAGTGTCGACGAGCTTACTCCTCAGATTCAGGCGCTCGCCAAACGGGTGCAGGCGAGTCTTCGTCGGCTCGAACGCAAGCTGATATTCAGCAATCTTGACGCAGCTCAGTTTCCCGCGACTCAGCCGGATGAACTCCCGGGCGTGCATTTTCTCGGGCTCGGTCAGGCGGCACTGGACGGAGTGGCTCTTCGCCTGTTCAGGTATTTTGATCGCACATTCGAGGCGCTTGGGCAGACATGGAATGCAGAGCCCTTGATGACGCCGACGCTGATTCCTGCGCGGGTGCTGGCGAAGTGCGACTACTTCCGGTCGTTCCCGCAGAACGTGACGTTCGCATCCCATCTCGAGCCGAACGTCCAGACGATCGACAATTTCCGCGCGCGGCACGCCGACCGTGAAACGCTCGATGACGCCGCCCGCGCGAACATGGATACGCCGGACACTTGCCTGTCACCGGCGACCTGTTACCACGTCTACCACCTGCACGCGGGAAAGACCATTCCGGCCGCCGGCACGGTACATGGGGTATGCGGAAAGTGCTTCCGTTTCGAGTCGACGAACACGAGCGATCTCCGCCGACTGTGGGATTTCACCATGCGCGAGATTGTGTTCATGGGAGACAAAAACCAGGTGTGGCAGCACCGCGAGGTTGGCCTGGAGCGGACCGCATCACTGCTGACGGAACATCGGCTCGCTTCCGAGATTCGAACGGCAAGCGATCCCTTTTTTGTCGCACCTGACGCGATGGCAAAAACCTACTTCCAGCTCAGCTCGGAAACGAAGTATGAGATTGCCGCGCTTCTGCCGGATGGACAGCGCCTCGCGATCGGCTCACTGAACTATCACACGGACTTTTTCGGACGCGCGTTTGACGTCCAGCTGCTGAACGGCGGGTTCATGCACAGTGTCTGCATCGCGTTCGGGATCGAGCGCTGCGTCTATGCCTTTCTGAGACAGCACGGAACGGATCCAGTCCAATGGCCGCCCGTCGTCCGCCTGGGCACAGGCCTGTAGCTCATTCCTATCATGAGCTTGCGGGTCGAAATTGTCGATCCGAACGGCGGGGCAGTGACGGCCAGCAGGATCCTCCGCGCGGCATGGGCGCCCCCCTGCCTCGACTATTCCCCTGAATACCTCGCGTGGCAATTCAGTTTTCCCGGCGAGTTGCAACCGGTTGTTGCGCTTGGAATCCTGGATGGTCATCCCGTCGGCTGTGCGTCGGTCACGTCGCGACGTTTCATTTTTCGCGGCACGCACCTGAATGCGTACGTCCTGTCTTTCGTAGCCGTCGATCCCATCGCGCGTGGCCATGGCATCGCCGCCGCCGTTTACGCCGCGCTGTTAGAGTCGATCTCACCGGAAGCACCGGTCATCGCTTTCGCCGAACCACAGTCGATCGGTGAGCGTCTTCTGATGAGTGCTTTCGATGCGGCCTCCTTCAGCCGTCGGCGGCTCGAACCTTGCCGAGCATTCGGCTACGTGCGCAGACCGAGTATCGCTGCTTCGAACGCGTGCGCGGTCACTGCAGCCGAGAATCGTGAAGACTTTCTCGCCACAATTCCTGCTGCAGACAACCGCAGCATCTGGACCCATCCGACGGGCGACCAGTTGACGCACTACGCGTCCGACCCGCGACCGCGCGTGATGATGGTTATACGAAACACTGGGGGCGTACGAATCGGATCGGCAATGAGTGTGCTCGCGGACATCGTCTCAGCGCAAGGGCTGCAGCACGTGCCGATGCTCGAGAGTGTTTTTATCGCATCCGAGCACGCAGGTGCGCTCGCGGCCCTGTTCGGCTTCGCCGCGGACCACTTCGGATCCACCGCGACGATCGTGGCCTCGAATCTAAGCTGCTTGGAGACGTCGGCGATCAGGGCAGCAGGTGCTCGAGCGGTTCCCTCGCTCTTCAACGCCTACATCTTCTTCAAACGGCGACAAGCCGGATTCGACAATCCTGGGTGTGTGAATCTTGAAGTGATTTAGCGGCTTTCGTCGATCGCCCTCGTGATTGCGGCGTACAGCGTGGAAGCCATATCGTGCCAGGACAAGGACGGCACCGTCCCGCGTATCGCTACGGGATCCCACCTGCGTTGAAGTGCGCTCGCAATAGCGGAGGCGAGAGCGGACGGATCACTTGGCGGGACGGTGATACCGTTGTCACTACGGACGAGCTCCGGCACACCCCCAACTGCGGCACCGACGACGGGCAGCCCCGAGGCGAACGCTTCCAGGACGACATTCGGACACCCCTCGCGCCGGCTCGGAAGGCAGAGCACATCTGAAGCCGACATTCGAAGCGCAACATCGTCCGGCGGTATCCGCCCGAGAAACGTCACTTGCTTCGCAATACCCAGGAATTCGGCTCTGGCAATCAGCGGATCTCTCAGTGGGCCGTCGCCTATGAACGTGACGTGCACATCAGTGAAGGCCTGAAGGGCAGGATCGTTGATCGCCTCGACGAGATCGCCTGGTCCTTTTTCAGTCACCAGGTTGCCGACAAAACAAATGTGCGCGATCGACTCCCGCATCCCCAGTTGCCGACGGGTCTCCATCCGGTCGCGGATGACGAATCGAACGCCGTCCACACCGTTGTGCTGAACGATGACCCGCTCAGAAGGAATGCCCAGCTCCGCTACCCTGTCACGTAATCCTCCGCTGACTGCAATGACGGCCGACGCCTGCCGAAGGGCTTCGGTGATCCGCCCTCGAAGCGCGGGACGTTGGGCGAGCTCGTTAATATCACTGCCCATCACAATGGCCACGAATGGACAGCCGGCGTCCGTTGCCAGGCGAGACGCAACAACGACGTCTGGATAAGCGAACGCTCCGACAATGACGTCGACCGGGAACGTACGACGGACGTCTTCGACGTGCGATCTGACGCACCGGTAGATGGCGTCCGCGTGCCGCTGCGGCGCTATTCGCGGAATGGTCCAGTACGTAGGATATGTCGCCGGGATCCCCGCGATGGAGCCTGAGACAGCGCCGAACAGTTCTGACGGGCGGCGATACCGCTTCCACGCGGCGACCGGCGCAACGACCCGTACCGAGCACAATTCGCGGAGCGCCCGGAATTTACTCAAGTTGAACAGGCCGCGAGTCGGTTCGTCGACCGACGGGTATAGATTTGTGTAGGCCAGAACGTTCATCCCGCGACCGCCAGGCGATAAAGCCGATCGTAGCTGAGTACTGTTGTCGCCAACGAGAATTCGCCGCTGGCGCGCCGCCGTCCCGCTTCGCCGAGTCGCCGCCGTAGAGCAGAGTCCTCTGCAATCGTTCGAATCGCAGCAGCAAGCGCCTTGGGATCCGCTGGGGGAACCAGAAGACCCTCTTTGTCGTGCTCGATCAACTCTGGGATCCCGCCGACATTCGAGGCCACGACAGGCAATCCGTGCGCCATGGCTTCGAGGACTGACAAGGGCAATCCTTCTGTATCCGAGGGCAGGACGAAGAAATCAGCGGCACGCAGGAGCTCGTTGACGTCGGAACGCGCGCCCAGGAACCGCACACTTGCTTCACCAAGCGACAGTTGTCCTGCCTGTTGCTCGAGCTCGGCGCGATGGGCGCCGTCCCCAGCGATGAGCAGCAAGAGATCCACTCCGTCCCGGCGAAGAATGTCCACGCTCCTCAGAAGCGTTGCGTGTCCCTTCAGGCCGCTGAGCCTGGCAACGATGATGCCGACAAATCTTTCAGAGATGCCCAGTTCTCGCCGTACCGCATCACGTGAGACGGCATCGTCCGTGACGGGCGCTATGCCATTGTGAACGACGCTAAATTTCGCCGGGGCGCAAGGGAACCGCACGTTTCGAAGCGCCGCATGCGACACTACGCCAACGGCAGACACGAGATGCCACTCCAGCGCAGAGCCACTCCTCGCGTTTGTTTCACCGTGAACCGTAACGATGACACGCGCACTAGAAACTAGTTTTGCGAGCACGGCATAATGCAACGAGCTTGGATTGTGCGCGTGCACAATGTCTGGACGGAACGCCCGGAAATAACGGAGGGCATGAAGTCCCCTGTTGACACGGCCAGAACCGAGCACCTCGGCTTGTATTCCGCCCGCAATGAGATCGTGATACAGCGGCCCACCCCGGATTGCCAGGACTCCTACTCTGTGCCCGGTGTTTTTCTGCGCAGCCGCTAGGCGCAGTATCACCTGCTCCATACCTCCAACATTCAGGCTTGAAACAGTATGAATTATTGATAGTAGTGGGCCATCGCTTGTATGTTCCCCATCAATCCCATTACGATTGTCGCGACGAGCGGTATTCATAGACGGCTCATGTGCTCCAACGATGCTCTCACTTCCGCGAAACGCTCAGCTCTGGTTGCCCGCACTGCTGTCGTCACGTTTGCGGCGCGCCTTTGACGACACGCGCCGTAACCGTCCCATCGACATCTTCTTTTGCATCGCTGACCACTTTGAACCGGACCATGGCGGCGCCGACGAGCACACCGAACGAGCACGTGTGGCGGCCTGGGTCGAGCGATATCCGCTGCTTGCCGAACGATTCGCGGACAGTGACGGCCGACCGCCGCAGCACACGTTTTTTTTTCCCGAGGAGGGTTACCGCCCCGAATTGCTCGACGCGCTGGCGGGATTGTGCGGACGCGGGTTCGGCGACGTCGAGGTCCACCTGCACCACGACCACGATTCCGCCGAGGCGCTGCGGGATCGGCTCGGCCGCTTCACGGAGGCGTTGTTCCACGACCATGGTCTTCTTCGCCGACGCGAAGATGGCGTTATCACGTTCGGCTTCGTCCATGGCAACTGGGCGCTGGACAATGCGCGCCCCGACGGCAAATGGTGCGGTGTCAACAACGAGATTACGGTCCTGCTCAAGGCAGGATGCTACGCGGATTTCACGCTGCCAGCGGCGCCCGATGCCTCGCAGACACGGACGATTAACAGCATCTACTACGCAGTTGACGACCCGCTCAAACCACGCTCCCACGATCGGGGCGTCAAGGCACGTGTGGGGCTGCCGGCTCCCGCTGACGGTCTGCTGATCGTCCAGGGACCGCTCACCTTCGATATGCGAAGGCGCATCTGGCGTATCTTTCCAGGGCTCGAGAACGCCGCCCTTGATGACACGCCCGCTCACCTGCCCACCGTTGACCGATTCGCGTCGTGGGTGGACGTGGGAGTATGCGTCGAAGGTCGCCCCGAGTGGGTGTTTATCAAAGTTCATACCCACGGAGGTCCCGAAGCAAATGCGTCTGTCCTTCTGGGGCCAGTCATGCAGCGTTTTCATTCCGACGTGAACCGACTCTTCAATGATGGCAGCGAGTATCGCCTCCACTACGTTACGGCCTACGAAATGGCTTGCCTGGTGAAAGCCGCTGAGTCGGGCCTGACAGGAAATCCGCTGGATTTGCTGAAAGCCGCCGCCGTTTGATCACCCCCATACCGCCATGGTCCTAATCGAGAAATACACAAAAATGATGCCGAAAATTGTCAGCAGGATCATTACGGCAACGTCTTTTTGAGATGTCGCGAGCTTATCTCGCTGTTCCGCCGGCACGTTCAAGTTGATCGCGGCGGCACCGATGCCCAGCAACACATAAAACACGGCGACGTACTGTCGCGACAGAAACCACGCGCAGCAGCACATGCCTATCGCGCTCACAAGAAGTGCGCGCCGCCAGGGGACGAACTGGGTGTTCGAGTCCGGAATCAAATTCAGTCCCTTGAAGTACCAGTAGAACATCCCTACAAAGATAAAGGCTCCCACCAGTCCGAGCTCGGCAAAGGTATGCACAAACGAGTTGTGGGCGACAGCGTAGTGGTATTCGGTGTACTGGTCGTAGCCGACGCCGGTCATCGGGTGTGACTTCAGCATTGCCCATCCCGCTGCCCACGACTGTATTCGCGTCTGAGCTGACTCTTCGCCATACGTAATCTCACCGCCTCGCGAAGGTGCGGCCACCGCAATAATGGCAACGAGCACGAAAGCAACAATAGTCGCGCTGATCTTGTTGAATTTCATGAATGAGTAAGCCACCATGGTGGCCCCCAGACCCACAATGGCTCCTCTCGAGTTTGTGTAATACGTAGCGAGGAGAATCAAAACGAGAACGACCGCACCAAGAATACGGAACAGCAGTCCGGAGCTCCGGAGCCCGATAATCAGCAGAACAAACGGGACGGCCATCACAAAGGTGAGGCCGAGGTCGTTCGGATCACTAAATATTCCTGTTCCGTAAATTCTGCCGAGAATCATCTCGGCATTACCGAACCCCACGCCGGTGTGGTACTGAACGATGCCGTTGATCGCCAAAAAGGCATTCAGAGCGACCAACAAATAGATGAGTCCCTTCAGCTGAGCTTGTGATCGGACACTCGCTCGAACCAGGAAGTACACGAACACGGATGGCATGAACGACAGAAACGAGTACAACACGCCGGTCAGCCACACTTTGAAGCTAGACACCGCGATCATTGCCCAGAACCCGACTATCAGTTTGTCCTGAGGAAGGTTCACAACCGACCGGGGTTTTGCCGCCACTGAAAAAATTCCGATGACCGCAGAGAAACCCGTGAGAATGTCGACGAATGGAATCGCAGCCCACGCCGGTACGATCTCGGCGGGACGCACGTAGATGAGAGTGACGTAGAAAATCAGGCAGGCGTACAGCATCTATTAACGCGCCGTCCGTTCCCACGCGCCCTGCTGCCGTGAGGTGGCCCAACGGAAGAATCCGACGAGCAGCGCGGCGTTCATGGTCGCAAACATTGTGGCGAGCCGCACAAGGCGGCCGACGGCCGATCGATGCGAGAGAAACCGCCCCAGCAGCGCCACTGAGTACAAGCCTGCCTGCGCGATAAGGGTGAAGCCGTAAAAACCACGATCGGCCAGCACAACGTTTGCCGCGGCGAGCGCGATTAAAAAGAACGGACACAGCCATCGAAGCAACTTGTGTGAAATAAACGTGAACGCAACGGCGCCGTACCGTGGGTTCATTATTCTGCCGATCAGCGCAAGGCTTTGAAAATCGCCGGCGCCTATGCGTGCCCTACGGCGAAACTCCATCCCGATGTCGGGTGGCGTCTCCTCAAAGGCAATCGCCGATTCATCATAAATAATCTGGCAACCGCTGCGGATGCGCGCGACGAGCGGGATCACAAAATCGTCGACGATGGTGCTCGAGTGAATGCCTGGGAACAGCGATCGCCTGATCGCATAGATGGCGCCGTTGGCGCCGAGCAGTCCGCCGATTTTCCCCTCGTAACGTTTCAAGAACGTTTCGTACCGCCAGTACATGCTGTCGACATTCAGCCCCGTCGCTGGATCTGTGAGTACGAGCTTTCCGCAGACGACGCCGATTGTCGGATCGTCGAACCAACGGGCCAGATTCCTCAGCGCGTGAACGTCCATCATCGTGTTGGCGTCGGATAAAACAGCGAGGTCCCCCCGCAGCTGCGGAACGGTGGCGTCCAGCGCAGCTGCCTTACCCGCATTTTTTTCGTACGCAAATAGCCGGATAGAACGATGCGCGTACTCGGTGACTATAGCCGTCGTCCGATCGCGGCTCCCGTCGGATGCGATAGCCAGCTCCAGCTTTTCGGCAGGATAGTCGAGGGACAGCAGGTTCTGGAGCCGCTCCCGGATAATGTGCTCCTCGTTGTGGGCCACGATAAGGACGGACACCGTCGGGAGTCCGGCGTCAGCACGCGTGCGCGGAGGAATAGGGCCGACATTCCCCCGCGCCAACACCCTGAGCACGGCCGGATATCCGACGTAGGCATAAAACACCACAGCAGCTGAAACCCAGAACACAGCCGTGGCTACTGCATCCAACCACGGCATTACGTCGCCGCCTCCGATGAAGCGGGATTGTCCCGTTGTCGTACGACACGCGCTGGTATGCCTGCAACCGTCGCAAATGCCGGAACGTCATGCAGGACGACGGCATTCGCGCCGATGCGCGCGTGGTCGCCGACGGTGATCTCGCCGAGAATCTTGGCGCCAGCGCCGATAAACACGTCGTTGCCGATCTTGGGACTCTGGCGCCGCTCGGCGCCGATCGTGACTTGATGCTCGATGAATACGTTTTCACCACCGCAGACACGGCCGTTTATCACAACGCCGGTCGCGTGAATCAGAACAAATCCCGCGCCGAACTCCGCGCCCCTTCCTATGATGCAGTTGCAGCAGATTGAGTTGAGCCGATTGAACAGCAGCTCCAGCGGCGCGAGGCGACAACGGCGCGCCCACTGCATGCCGCGATACATAATCATCGCCATGGTGCCGTCCGTAAGTAGAACCTTGAAGACTGCACGAGGATGCTCGTCTTCATAGCACCATGCGGCCTTGCGCCGGAGATCGGTCATGACGAGACGCAGCATTGGGCAATGTCAGGCGGAAATTTTCTCTGCGCGACGCACTGGCCGCTTGAGCACGGCGGAGTAAACAGCGGTATACCCCCCCACAAGAGTGGGCCACTGGCGCTCGCGGACAACCCAGTTTTGCGCCGCTGCGCCCAGCGTCAGCTGAAGATGCGCATCGGCCAGCAGCGCGGTGCATTTGCGCGCCAGGTCCTGTGCGTCACCGGCCTTGAATGTGAGCCCTGTAACACCGTCCATTACGAGTTCGCACATAGCCGGAACGTCGCTCGCAATAACGGGCTTCGCCATCGCCATACCCTCGAGTGGCTTCAGTGGCGTCGTCAGAGCGGTTGTCAATGTCATACGCCGCGGATAGCACAGAATGTCAGCGAGGGCGTACATCTCCTTCACTTCGGCGTGGGGGATTCTTCCTGTGAATGTCACGTGAGACGCGACGCCCGCCTCATTCACAGCAGACAGCAAGAACTTTTCCTCAGGACTTATCGCGCCAGAACCGCCGGCGAAGCCTGCTGAACCGCCGACGATGACGAGATGCGCGGCTGGGCGATTGCGAACGACGTCAGCCATCGCCCGAATGAGCAAGTCGAGACCCTCGTAGGGCTGGAACGTACCAGCGTACAAAATGACTTCTTTGCCGACCAGATTCCAACGATTAATCAGCGCCGCATTCGAGCCCTGCGGCCGGAACGCGTCGGTATCTACGCCATTGGCGATCACATGAACCTTATCGGGCTTTCCCGCCCGTGGCGCGATCTCGTTCTTTAGGAGATCGCAGATGGTCACGACTCCGTCGGCGTGCCTGACGACATACGACTCGAGACCGCGCGCAATTTTGTAAAGTGGAGACCCAGCCGCAAAACGGCCCCTGTCGACTGACGCGTTTTCCCACAGATCGCGAATTTCGTAGACCATTGGAATGCCATGCCTTCGCGCCACTCGCAAGGCTGGAAGGCCGACAAGCACAGGTGAATGTGCATGGATGATGTCAGGCCGACGGTCCTTCACGGCGGTCTCGACCTGGCGCTCCAGGCTCCTCATCAATGCCCACTCCTTTGCAAAAGGAAATCTGCGGGCTTTCGTCGCGACCGTCCGCCGGTATTCGGTACCGGCTATGATCTCCTGCATTGCCTGACCGTTTGGGTGCTGACCGGAGGTTACGACGGAAGGATCCCAGCCCATCGCTCTTTGCATGTCGACGATATACCCGCTTCGTATGCTGTAGCCACACAACAGGGGCACAGAATTGTGCAGAACGTGTAGGATTCTCATAGACTTAGCGTTGATGAAGCTTTGGCCGAGCGCGGCCGATACTGCAAGTAAGCCGCCAGTGTACGGACACCGAAGGTCTCATTATCCTCTCGTAAACGTTATCGACACCACAAACATCCACCGTGAATCAGACAAAAGTCTCCCAATTGAGCCTTACTTTCATCGCCGGCGCGCGGCCCAATTTCATGAAGGTTGCGCCACTCATTCACGCAGCCAAAGCGTGCTCGGACATCGATGCGACTTTGGTTCACACAGGACAGCATTACGACGAGCATATGTCGGCGCAGATTTTCAGGGATCTCGATTTGCCCCAACCTGACGTTCATCTCGAAGTCGGTTCTGCGAGCCACGCGGTGCAGACCGCCCGAGTTATGACGGCTTTTGACAAGACTCTCGATGAGCGCCCGACGGACATCGTCGTTGTCGTAGGCGATGTGAACTCGACAATCGCGTGTGCCCTGGTGGCTACGAAGCGCGGCGTCAAGGTTGCGCACGTCGAGGCGGGGCTGCGCAGCCGCGATCGAGCAATGCCAGAGGAAATTAACCGCGTGCTCACCGACCAAATCTCTGACTACCTCTTCACGACCGAACGTGACGCCGCCGCAAACCTGCGCGCAGAAGGCATCCCCGAGAGTAGGATTTTCTTTGTTGGGAACGTGATGATCGATACGTTGCTGAAGCATCGTGTCCTGGCCCGCGAACGGACCACGGTTCTCGCAAGGCTCGACATTGCACCTCGTGCATATGCGGTATGCACGCTGCACCGCCCAAGCAATGTAGATAGCGCAGAGTCTGCGGCGCGGACGCTCGAAGCCGTGTCAGAGCTCGGGAGCAGATTGAAGGTTATCCTTCCTCTGCATCCACGAAGCGCCAAGCAATTCCAGCAATTCGGCATGCTCGACTCTTTGCGTCAGTCGGCGACCGTTGTTGAACCGCTCGGCTATCTCGACTTTCTTGCGCTTCTCGATAGCGCTCGGCTCGTACTGACGGACTCGGGCGGAATTCAGGAAGAGACGACCGTACTGGGCGTCCCCTGCCTGACATTCAGAGAGAACACTGAACGTCCGATCACTATCACCAACGGCACCAATCGTCTCGTTGGTCTCAACCCCCGCCGCGTTGCCGACGCCGTAGGCGAAATTCTGGCGTCGCCAACGTCGCCGCACAACGTTCCTGAAATGTGGGACGGACACTCCGCTGAGCGAATTATTGCCATCCTCCAACAGAGCGCTCACTGACGCAGTGCGCGGTCGACGCAAATGGCTTGCGGCGATCGCGCTGGTCAGTGCGGTATGGGTGCTTGCCGCTCCCGTCGTTGCTAAATTTCTCATCGTGCGCAGTTCGCCGTCCGCCTCTGATGCCATCATCGTGCTGTCCGGGTCCGCCGTGTATGACGAACGGCTGCAGCATGCGGCCGCACTGTTTCATCAGGGTCGGGCTCGCACAATTCTCCTTACCAACGACGGTCTCATTGGAGGATGGTCGAGGAAGCTTCAGCGCAACCCTCGCTCGATCGAGCGAGGGCGTAATTTTCTGGTTGCTGCGCACGTACCGGCAGGCCAGATCGTGGAACTCCCACCACAGGTGCGTCGAACATATGACGAGGCTGTGGCGGCGCGCGCCTACGCGCGCACGCATCAACTTCGCAGCTTGCTGATCGTGACCTCTGCCTATCACGCCCGCAGAGCGCTATGGACTTTTAACCGCGTCCTGGCCGCAGACGACGTGTCGGTGTCGATAGATCCGGTCATGCCCGGTCATCAGAGCCCCACGCCAGAACTATGGTGGCTCCGGCGCGGTGGATGGCAGAGTGTCGCCGGTGAGTACCCGAAGTTTCTGTACTACCTTCTTGCCTACCGTTAGGCGGGCTGTGCAATCTGGTGCGCCGCGCCCAGAACCGAGTACTCCTTCATCGTTGCCGGCCGCGCGATTCCGAGAAGATCCAGCAGAGTCGGGGCCACCGCTGCCAAGGGCACTTTCTTCCCGTGGTGCGAATGCTGCCGACTGGGCTGGCGTATCCACAACATTCCGTCCGGGTGGTGCATCCCGCTTTTCAGCCCCTCAATTTTGTAGAACAGGTCGAAGAACTTCACCGACCTGGCGCCCTCGGCCTCAAGCATCTGCGTGTTTTCGAGGTTATCGTAAATGTGGCACCCGGAGAAAATCTGCAGCCCGGTGCGAACCACCGCCATCGCCTGACGGCCGTTCACGGTCAGCGCCTTCAACTGTTGTTCTGCCCGTTTCGCGGCGTCCTCAGTCTCAAGATACACATGGAACTGATGAGCCATGACGGGGGCCACTTTAAATGGAGCCGCAACGCCGGCGAATGCAACAAGCGCTTCGAAGTTCGATGGCCGGAACACCTGCCGGCCGCCCTTTTCTTCATACGCAAGATACGGCTGCTGGCTTATCGCGGTGCAGAACACGAGAGTCGTGTCCTTGCCTGCCAATTCCATAAACTTTGCTACGAGGCCGTCCATCTGTTGATAGCCGAATAAAATCGCTGACTCATACGTTCGCGCCTCTTCGGCCGACATTTGAACGGTGAACACTTCCGGTTCCATATTGCGCCAATAGAAGTGCTGGTAGTGAGCCGTGCTGTTGAGAAAGAACGTCGAGAATCGAGGTTGGATTTTCTTGTAATACCAGCTGAACACGTCGAACTGCAGCTTGTCGAGCATTACCGCGCGTTTCCAGCGGTCCTGGCCGCGCGCTTCCTTTATCAACTGCTTGACGATGGCCGCAATTGTGCCCAAGGACAGGCCGTGCTGCGCCATGAACTTGACAAACCGGAGGTAGTCGGACTTGCTCAGCGGAACCCGCGCGTTTGTGTACTCGAGCACATTGCGCTGAATAAAAGAGAAGTACGGCTGGAGGTCGTCAGGCGTGGAATGAACGTGCGTTGTCCACGGGTCTGGCATGACGGCCCCCTTAAGCCCTTTCTGATATGCGATGTTCATGCTCCCACAGATCCAGACCGGATCGCCCGCTTCGCCTACGAAGTCCCACACGCGTTTGGCGCGGACGGTATGTCCTTCATTCAGCCGCTCGACACCGTGCTCCTTAAAATCAAGGCCTGTGTGAACCGTGATCCATTGAATCCACGGATCTAGATACGGCGACCGCTCTGCGGCCTCTGTAAGGTATACGCCAGACTCCTCAGAGAAGCGCTTGAAATTAGGAAGATGCCCCTGACTGATAAAGCGGTTCATGAGTGTCGGGGAAAGCTCGTTGAATTCAAGTAGGATGACGTTCTGCTTCATTACGACACTCCCTGGGCCGACACCGCGGAGGTTTTCACCGGAGCCTGGCCGTGCTCTGCACCGGAAATCATGGTCTTGACGGTCTGGAACATAATCACCAGGTCGAGCGCAAGAGACATGTTTTTTATGTAATACAGCTCGTACTGCAGCTTCTCGAGTGCGTCTTCGACAGTCGCGCCATATTTATAGCGAACCTGGGCCCAGCCGGTCACGCCTGGCCGGACCGCATGCCGCTGGCCGTAGAACGGGATGTCGCGTGTTAGCCGCTCGACGAACTCGGGGCGCTCCGGGCGGGGCCCTACGAGACTCATTTCACCTTTGAGCACGTTCCAGAGCTGAGGTAGCTCATCGAGGCGGCTCATGCGAAGCACTCGTCCAAGTCGAGTGACTCTGGCATCGCCTGGCTGTGACCACACGGCTCCGGTCAATGCTTCTGCGTCGGCGCGCATTGAGCGAAATTTATAAAGTGTGAATGGCCGGCTTGATTGCCCAACACGGGTTTGCCTGAACAGAACGGGCCCGGGCGAGCTGAGGCGTACCGCGAGGGCAACCAGGAGCATGATGGGGGCTGCCAGAACCAATCCGATCGTCGCGATCGCGACGTCGATTGTGCGCTTTCCCGCGCGTCGAGCGGGTGTGTCGTGGAACCCTTCCGAAAAAATCAGCCAGCTCGGCCGAAGGTTTTCGAGCGCGATTTTGCCCGTGAACTCCTCATAGACCGATGCGAGGTGATCGAACGCGACCCCCTGCAGTTTCATGTCGAGGAGCTTGTCCATCGGCAGCTTGCCGCGTGCGTCCGCAAGGCTGACGACAACGCGATCGACGGCCCGGCTCTTCACGATGCTCGGAATATCCTCGATTCGCCCGATCACCCGGACGCCGTCGGCAGGCCGCTCGGCGCCCGTGGGATCCGCATCGACAAAGCCGACGATCTCGACGCCGAGCGCCTGGCGCCGTTCCATCAGTTCGCGCTCGAGCTTGATCGCGGCGCTCCCGATCCCCACAAGCAGCAGCCGCTGTCTCGGGCCTACGCGGTTCGACAACCACTCGAACGCGACGCGCCATGCCGTGATGAACAGCGAGACCAATGCCGCCGCGAGAAAGAACACGCCGCGGCCAATCATCGATGCGGGGAACCAGTAGTACACCGCGGCCAGCACGAACGACGCCCCTCCGAGCGCCTGGATGATTCGGACGAGCAATTCCTTGCGGTCCGCAATCCGGCGAAAGTCGTAGAGATCGGAATAGTAGAGGCACAGCTGACACACGGCCGCGATCAGCAGCGCTTTCGCCATTCCGTTCTGCTCCGCCATCACGTCCCACATCCAGCTTCCGAAGCGGACGTATGCCGCGAGCCACACGGCCGCGACGATGAGGCCCGTTTCGAAGGCGAAGAGCAGGAGCGCGCGGCGCGAGACCCGTCTCATCATTGGGCGGTCTCTGGTGCGTTGGCGACGACGGCTTTCGTTGGGAAGAACTTGCGGCGCCGCTTGCTGCGCGACGCGTCGTCGTAATACTTGTAGTGTGACGCCTCAGCCAGCGCGCGATCCTCGACACGGTTGAGGACAACGCCGACGATTTTCTCCCGGCCGATGCTTTCAATCGCGCGCTGAACGACAGCGTGCTGGGTGGTGCCGGCGTCGATCACGAGGATCGCGGCGTCCACCATTGCCGCGAGCAGGTGCGCATCGGTGAGCAGACCGACAGGCGGCGTGTCGATGATGACCCAGTCGAAGCCGGCTGCTGCCTGCTCGATGATTTCCTGCATACGGCCGGATGTGAGCCCCGACATCGGATCGTCGTCCGCGCTACCCGCCAGGAGCAGGCCGAGCGAGTCGGTGACGTTCGTAATCCTCAAGGCCTGCAGTTCGGACGACTTCAAGCACTCGCTCAAACCGCTCTGCGGCGCCACATCGAATACTTTCGCGACCGACGGGCGGCGCAGATCTGCGTCGATCAGGAGGACTCGGCGCTTGTACGACTCGCTGAGCGTGAGCGCGAGGTTGACCGCCGTCAGGGTCTTGCCCTCGGCCGTCTGAGCGCTGGCGAGCATGACGACTTTGACGCCGCGCTCGACCTGGGCCTGGTGCAGGACACCGGCGAGCCTCCGGTACTGCTCGATCACAACGGTGTCGGCATTCTTGTGAATGACAAGGCGTTCGGCCGCGATACCAGTGGCCGACGGCATAGCAGCGCTCTTCTGAATGGCGACCGGCCCGCGCGGCCGCTCAGCAACAACGGCGGCGGGACGTGTCGGTTCAGGCGACGCGGCGGGAAACGAGTCCAGGCTCGCGTCCGTGTCTCCAGCGGGCGCTCCCGGCGTCTTCCTGCCTGCCTGCCTTAGTGCTTCATCGATTCGACTCATTCAGACCTCTACTCGAAAAACGAGTACCAACGTTTTGGTTTCGCGACTTCGGTGAACATCTCACGCTGTCTCGCGCGCGGCGAGATCATGTCGGGTTGCGCCGGCTGACGCGGCTGTGGTCCTACGGTGAGGACGGTGTCGGCGCGCTTGAGACCGCCGATATCGGTCGGACCAAGCTTTCCCAGCTCGAAATCGCGGCACACTTCGAGGACGCAATCAGTCGTGACCGGCTTGCGCCCCATCGCGAAGGAATTGATGAGGGCGTTGTGGCAGATGACGCTGATCACGCGCGGGATGCCCTGCGAGCGGTCGTGGATCATCATCACCGCTTCACGCGTAAACAACGCCGCCGCGCTTCCGCCCGCCACCTTCACGCGCGCGGTGATGTAGGCGCCGGTCTCACTCAAGTCGAGCGGCCGCAAATCGCATCGGAGACCCACCCTCTGCTTGAGCTGACGCAGCGACTGGTGATTGAGCCGCATCGCGAGCTCGGGCTGTCCGGCGAGGATGATCGGCAGCAGCTTCTCTCTAGGGGTCTCGATGTTGGCCAGCAGCCGGATCTCTTCGAGCAGCTCGTAGGGCAGGCTCTGCGCTTCATCGATGATCAGCGCTGGGGTGATGTCGGCCTGCAGCATCCCGATCAACACCTCCTCGAGCTCGCGCAACAGCACGGTCTTCGACTCGGCGGACTGCGTCGGCAGCTGAAACTCTGCCGCCAGAAACTCGAGAAACTCCGATCGCGTCAGCGTCGGATTGTTCATGTAGATCGTCTTCGTCTTCGCCTGATCGCGTCCATCCAGCGTGGCGCGGATCAGCGTCGTCTTGCCGGTGCCGGCTTCGCCCACCAGCACGGTCACTCCGGTGCGCGCGGAGATGCCGTACTCGAGGCTGCTCAGCGCTTCGCGATGACTCGGCGTCAGAAACAGATACCGCGGGTCTGGCGTCAGATCGAACGGCCTGCTGGCGAGCCCGTAAAATTCCTCATACATAACGTCAGACCAACCTCAGCAGACCGTTGAGAATACCGATGCGCCACAACGCCACAGTCACGGCGACGGACGCAAACACAGCTGCAGCGGCAATCCTCAAACGTTTGCGACGCCGCAGATACAGTTCTGCAGGCGTGGCAATCAGAGGAATCTGGGCGAGCACGGGAAGCGACAACACGGCAGACACTTCATCTTGCGTTCTGAAGCTGGCATCCCGGTATTCAAGAAAGGCCGCGAACGCGAGGCCAAACATCAAGCCTCCTGCAATGCCCGCCAAATTGATCATGACTCGATTCGGGCTGAACGGCTTTTCCGCCGGGCGCGCAGGGTCAAGAATCTTGAACTGCTCACCAATTTGGCGCCGCTCGAGGTTTGCCGCGATCTTCGACTCTTCGTTCTTAGCCAGCAGGTCCGTGTACATCTTCTGCACGGTCTCGTGGTCGCGCGTCAGTTCTGCCAACTCCGTCTCGCGCGCAGGCACCGCTTCGATTCGCGCCTGATAGCCGGCGGCCAGCTTACGCAGCCGCTGTTCCTCGGCACGCTTGTTCGTAATCTGACGATCCAGGCTCTCGAGCTCGGCCAACAGGGCCCGTTCCCGATTGCGCTGAAGCGCTTGACCAGGCGTCGTGGGGGCACTCGACTCCGGCGACAGCGGCGCCGCGAGCGATTCGGCCTCGGCGCGCTGCTTGAGGCCCGCGACGCGTCTCTTGAGCCTGATCACATCGGGGTGCTCGGGGGTCAGACGCAACTGGATTTCCCCCAGTTCCTTTTCCGCAGCCGCCAGCTGGACCGCGACAGGCTGCTCCGACAAATTCGCCGAAGGAGCGGTCGCCGCCAGCGACTGCGCGTCCATCGCCCGCACGTCGGCGAGCGCGCGTTCCAAGATGAGCTTGCGATCGACATCCCGGTTCATTGATTCGACGACCGCCTGCACCTGGAGTTGAAGATTCTGCACCTGCTGCAGATTCCCCGCTGATTGCGACGGCAGCTCGCCCGAGTGCTGGATACGGTACTGCTCCAGCTTTTTTTCCTGTTCGATCAATCGCCGCCGTGCATCCTCAAGTTGCACCGTCAGGAACTGGTTCGTCCCCTGAGCAAGGATTTCGCGATCGCGCAGATTTTCGTCGATGAAATGCGAGGCAAGCCTGTCGGTAACCCGCATCACGGTGACGGGGTTGTCGCCGATGAACGCAATCCGGAACGCGTCCCCCTTCAGCGTATCGACGCGGATATCGCGGGTGCGCATCTTCTCGACGATGTCTTCCATGATGCCGACGCGCCGCTCCTTCTCATACAGGTTGAAGTCCTGGATGATGCGTTCCAGCCGCGTGCGGCTGAGAATCTGCTGGCTGATCGACTGGAGACGATCCTCGATGCGCGATGTGACGGTCGACCGCACATACGACTCGGGCACCTGCTGCGGAACGACGAGGATGACGGTCTCCGACCGGTACCGGTTCGGGAGATAGTGCGCGACAACAACCGTCGCCAGCGAAATGAACAGGAACGGGAGCAGAATCGCCCATTTCCGGCGCGCCGCGATTCTGACGAAGTCTTCCGGTGCGTACGTCTTACCTGGTAACACGAGGCTTCCTCTCTTCTGATATCGGGATCCTCACAAGGAGCCCGCCTCGAACGCCATGCCGCCCGATCTGTCCGGGCACACCTGGAGCGAGACCGGTCTGCGTATCGAAACCGTAGCCGTAGTAGAAATAACTTCCGAAGATTCCGAGCCGCTCGCGCTTGACTTCGTATTCCACGCGGACGGTACCCTGGTAGGACTTGTAGGCCTCGGCCGCTGCGCGCAATCCGATGTTTCCATCCGCAAAGCCGCCGGAGCTGATCAACGACACGCGCTGCGCGAGCTTCCCGCGCAGGTCGAATGACACCGCGTCCGAAAAAAATGGCTGGCTGAACCCACCCACTATGCCAAGCCCGCGCATGTAATTGGCGCTGGCTACCCACGTTCGACCCATCTCGTGGCGGAGCGACGCAGTGCCGGTTACCGTAAAAAACGTCTCGATGCCGTCATCAACTGTTCCGGATCCGGTGCTGAAGCTGAGCGTCGTACGCCGGGAAATCGAGAGCGGTCGCGAATAATTCATGCCGACATCGAAAGTGCGCTGATTGATCGCGCTATTCGGCTGGCCGGCAAACGCGGGGTACTTAGCCTTCTGCTCTGAGTATCCGACTCGGAGCGTCGCGTATTTTGATGTGTGGTATGAATACGTTGCGCTGTAGCTCTGTGAGTTGCTGCCGTATTGCGCGTACGCGCCGTTCAGATATTTGTACCGCCCTGCTCCAATTGTCGCCGTGATTGCGGATCGTTTGCTGGTCTTGAACGTCACGCCCGTGACGGCCGAGACGCTGAACGCGTCCTCGGCAAAGATGCCAAAGTCCATCGACGGCTGCTCGACGTCAATAACGCTCTCAGCGGTTGTTGGTATCGGCGAGAAGATAAACTGCGGCGAATACGCGCTCGTGAACGATGCGTCGACATGAACTCGCGACGTGACCTCGGCACCAAACATCGCCGACCCGTTGAATCCCGTAAACGTGGTCGTCGGAGAGGTGCGGTAATGACGCGTGTCGACGTTCCCGCGCGTGGCGAACGCAATCCGATCCGACCGTGACGCGTACCGCAGCCCGAGGGTCGAGCCGACGTGCCCCGCGGCCGCCTGCAATGATGGATCGACGGTGGTTCGCGTGAGGTCGGTGTCGTATCCGCTGAATAACGAGGCGGTGCCGGTCAGATTCGAGCCCTGCTGACCGCCCGAACCCGACGACGACTGCTGCGCCGCCGCGGTCTGGAACGACGCCAGCACGCACAGAACAGCAACACCCGGCCGCACGATAAATCGAGATCTCCTCAACATGTGGCAATCAGGCTACGGAACAATGACCGTGTCGCCCGGCTTCAGGGTGATGTTCTGCTTGAGGTTTTTGCCTTCGGCTACTTCCTTGTAGTTGAAGCGGAAACTGGTCGGATTCGAGTTCTCCTTCTCCGTCCGCATGATCATGATGTTCTTCGTATCGGCGTACTCCAGCACACCCCCGGCGAACGCGATCAGCTGCACGACCGTCATCGGCGATGTGATGTTGTACGGGCCGGGCTTGGCGACCTGCCCCGTGATGAACACGCGCCGGCTGTTGATCTCCTTCACGATGACGGTGACATTCGGATCCTCGACGAAACGTTCGGCCGTTTTCGTCAGACTGTCCCGCAGCTGCTCCGGGGTCAGGCCGGCAGCGCTGACGTCCTGCAGCACCGGCAGCGAAATGCGGCCGTCCGGCCGTACCACGACCTCGCTGGATAATTCTTTCTCGCGCCAGAAGACGATGGTCAGAATGTCTTCCGGTCCAATCAGGTAGTCGGTGGGTACAGCAACTCCTGCGGGCATCACAGGCGGCTTCTCTGTTGTACCTGCGGGAACTGCCGGCTTGCTTTCCTTCACCGCCGGCGTCTGCGCCGGTTTTGCTCCTGGAGCCGCTGCCTGGGCACCCAACAACGGTTGAACACCAGCGATGAGAGCCAGAATGAGCGTAAGTTCCGTACACGCCGAGGACATGTTTTTCATTAGCGATTACCGGTAATCCTTAAACGGTAACTGGCAGTCGTGTTTCCGAAGGAAATTCAGGAACTTCTTGTATTCATGCGCCTGCATATTGAAGATGCGGGACACGATTTTGTAGTTCCCGCGCGATTCTTCCAGCCCTTTCCGGACCAGATCGCGCACGTTGCCCTTGGTGATCTCCCGCTGCATATATAGGGGATACACCAGACTCCAGAACGACTCCCGCTCCTCGGTGAGCCGCTTATACAAATCATCGGCCACTGTTCGACGGCGTTCCCTTTTGGGACGCACGGCGACCCCGCGCTGGGTGCGGACTTCCGGCGGAAGGTCGTCGATCGTCACGACTTCGCCGCGGCCCCGCACGATCAGGCGCTCGACGACGTTTTCGAGCTCGCGTACGTTACCGGCCCACGCGTGCGAGGTCAGCGCTTCCATCGCCTCCGGCGAGATCTCCGGTATGACCCCGTTTGTGGACTCGGTAAAGCGATTCAGGAAGAACTCGATGAGGATGGGGATATCTTCGCGGCGGTCGCGGAGCGGCGGAACGTTGATGTGGATGACGTTGAGGCGATAGAACAGATCTTCGCGGAACAGCCCTTCCGAGATGAGATCGCGAAGATTCCGGTTCGTCGCCGCGATGACACGCACGTCGACTCGGCCGTCGTTGCGATGCGCGCCCACTTTCTGCACGTCGCCGGTCTCGAGGAAGCGCAGCAGCAGACCCTGCATCCGTAGCGTCATCTCGCCGATCTCGTCGAGGAAGATCGTCCCGTCGGCCGCCATCTCGAGCTTGCCGGGCTTGTCGCGATAGGCGCCGGTGAAGCTGCCCTTCACATGCCCGAACAACTCTGACTCGAGCAGCGTCTCAGGGATGCCGGCGCAGTTGACCGCGACGAAGGCACGCTGCGCGCGCGCGCTCTGCGCGTGCACCGCCGCCGCGACGAGCTCTTTGCCGACGCCGCTCTCTCCGGTGATGAGCACCTTCGCATCGGACCGCGCGACGCGCGCAATTTCCTCGCGAAGCTCGTCCATCGCCGCACTCTTCCCGATGAGCCTTTCAGTACCCAGTCCGTTTCTCATACGCTCCTGTGCGCTGGCACGCGGTCACCGGCTCGATGCGGTCAACGGCCAGCCATACCGATGAAGTCTTCGAGACTCGCCCGGCTTCCATCTGCGAGCGAGGTAAACGTGGCGCCGACACGGTATCCGCCCGATGGGGTCTGGTGCTTGTCGCTCCGCCGAATTTCAATATCGCCAACAAAGCTGTTATCGCCGAGCCGCAGTCGCAATTGCCCCTTCGAACCCGCCGGTATGCGGTCGGGCGCGAGAAACATCACCCCGGACACGCTGATGTCGAGCACCCTCACTGTCGACCACTCCGGCCGGCTCATCTCGGTGCCGTCTATCGGGGGCACTCGCGGCCATTGCCGGCGCTCCATCTCGCCTGGCAGGGTCTGCGCTCGCGATGCCGCCCCCGCCAACGCGTCGTCCATTGGACGGGTTCCGTCGGCCCACGCGAGCCCTATCAAGTACCGGACGGCTCCCGACGCGCTGCCGTCCTCCTCGATATACCGAACTTCAGCCTTCACATCGCGCTGGCTGCCGTGCAGGACCAGCTTTCCGCTGAGCCGGCTCCCCGTCGCCAGTGGAACCGACGATTCGACTAAAGCCCCACCTGGGCTCAGGTTACGGACGCGATGTCGATGCCACGTCTCGAGAGTTCCGGGCAGCGTCCCGACCAGCTCAAACCTGTTTTTTACGCGCCGATCACCGCGAATCCGCTCTTTCACGACGCCCCGCCTGCCGCCCCTCGGCGAAGCGCCATGGCCATCGGCGCCCACCGGAGTGCAAAGAAGTCGCCAGCTCGGGAGATTAGTGTCTTCCCGCCAGATCCCGCTATATTTCGCGGAGACCGGTCAGCTGCACGATTTAGTTCGCCAATTTTAGAAGACAAAAGTCTTCCTTCAAAGTGAATTATTATCCCGAGAGGCTTTCGCCCCGTTCTCACACGCGTAACGGGAGCCGCAGGCCGAACGACACGGGTGCACGGCTTGCCACGCAACCCGAATGCCAGAGCAACGATGACAATTTCGGCCCAAACGCTTGGACATAACGCCACTGTCACGACCTAATCCCCCACCCGGCAGCAAAAAGGCACAAGCCCGACGCACATTTGTTAGCCCGAGCAGGATCCCGAAAAACCAATATAGCGGCCCTTTGTCGGCGCGGCGGCCGACTTTATCAGCAGAACACGGTGCAAGTTGCACAACTTCTGTGGTCCCCTGCTTGCACAAGGGCGCACGGCTCCCAACCGGCTCACGCGTGTCTCAATACGTCCTGATCGCTGAATTCGACCCCCAGCAGACGGCGATTTACCGCCAGTCTGTCGAGCGGCACGGCATTGAGCCCGTGCTCGTTCGTGATGGCGCTGCAGCCGCGCGCGTCCTCCAATCGCGCGGCGCACCCATCCTGCTGATTTGCGACTTGTCACTCCCCCAGACCGATGGGTTTTCGGTCATCGCCGAGCTGCGCCGACTGTCGCCTCCGGAGCAGAGCGCGATCCTCGTGTTCTCCGCCCATACGGCACTCCGGGCAGCCGCGCTGAATCTCCGATCGACGCTCGGGATCGCGGAAGTCGCCGACAAGAACCAGCCGCCCGAGAGCATTGTGGATGCCATTGCCCGCACGCTCGATAGAGTCGCCCAGGCTCCGCAGTACACGCGTTCGAGCGCCCGCGAGGACGAGCTGCTGCACAAAATCATGTTCCGAACGGCCAAGGCCTTCCGCAGCCCGATGGTCGTCCTATCGATTGAGCTGCGCGACCGCAACCGCATCGTCGGACACCTGAATGTCGATGAGCCGCCAGGGTCCTCGTACTTCTGGCCCGTGCTGCAGCAGGTCACCAGCACGCGGGAGCCGCTGGTCATTCCGGATATCACAAAACATTCCCTCTTCGGGATCGGTCTGCAGCCTCCCGCGCTTGGCGTGCGCGCGTTCGCGACGATTCCGTTGATTACATCCAATGGACGGCTCGTGGGCGCGATGAGCGTCATTGACTTGCAGCCGCAAACGCTTACGGCACTGCAGCTCGACCTCCTGCTGCGCGCCGGCCACAGAATCGCGGACGAACTCGCCAACTACTACCGAGACGAACTTGCGGAGAGTGATGACGCCAATGGCTGGCGGTCGAGGGAGCGGTGGGCCGCCCTCGAGAGGCTGGCGCTGACCGACCGCGTCACCGGCCTCTTCAACCGCCACGCCGGCGAGCTGGCCCTCGAGCGCGAGGTCGCGCGGGCCCGGCGCACGCGCGCACCGTTCAGCCTCGTGCTGATCGACGTCGACAACTTCAAGCAGGTGAACGATCGCCACGGACACGCCGCAGGGGACGAGGTGCTGAAGCAGGTCAGCACAATACTGACCTCGACGTTCCGCGCGTCCGATCTGGCCGTCCGATGGGGCGGAGACGAGTTTCTGGTGTTTCTGCCGGACGTCACGGTCGGCGGCGCCATGGTGTTCGCCGAGCGCGCGCGAAGCCAGGTCGAGGAGATGTCGTTCGACAGCATTGGCCAGGTCACACTCTCGGCCGGCATTGCACAAGTGCGCCCTGACGAGGATGCGCGAGCGGCGATCAGGCGCGCGGACGCCCAGCTCTATGAGGCAAAACGTTCGGGCCGGAATCTCGTAAAGGTCGCGGCCACATCATCTTAAAAGGCTGTGCGCCAAAGTGGTACACCGCGTGCCATTCCGGTCCACAGCGTTTTCCCCCGCCTTTCACTGGCGTTTCTTCTAATTTGGCTGCCAGCCGCGTGCAACCGTGTTCCGTTTCGGCTCGCGGAACACGACCCGCCAAAAACGTCGGCACGACTTTCAGTCCTTCAACATACGGTGCGTCAAGCAGTTACACGACGGCGTGCGGATTCTGCCCTCCGCACGTTATGGCGGTAGCGGAATTGCTCCGTCCGGCGCGCATCCATGTCGAGCCTAATCCACTTCATCGGCGCCAGTTCCGCAACCCGGCTGATCCGGGAAGAAATTGACTACGCGAGCCAGTCAGACGCGAAGGTGCTGATCACTGGCGAGAGTGGTGTGGGCAAGGAAGTCGTCGCGCAGATGGTGCATCAGCAGAGCCGCAGGCGCAGCGCCCCTCTCGTGACGATCAACTGTGCCGGCGTCCCCGACACGCTGCTTGCCTCCGAGCTCTTCGGTCACATGCGCGGCAGCTTCACCGATGCGCATCGCGACAAGCCGGGGTGGCTGGAGCAGGCCAACCGCGGCACGATTTTCCTGGACGAAGTCGGCGAGATGAGCCTGCAGATGCAGTCACTCCTCCTGCGCTTTCTGGAGAATGGCGAAATTCAGCGCGTCGGTTCCGAGAAGCTGGCCTCCAAAGTCGACGTGCGGGTGATCGCCGCAACCAACCGGAAGCTTGCCGATCGCATCGCGGCGAACGAATTTCGAGAGGATTTGTTTTATCGGCTCAATGTCATTCACATTCCGATTCCACCATTGCGAGAGCGACGAGAAGACATCCCGCTGCTGCTCGATCACTTCCTCCGGCACTTCAGCAAAACTCACGGCGTCGAGCGGCCGCGGCTCAGCGAAGGCGCTGCCGCCCAGCTGACGGCGAGCGACTGGCCCGGCAACGTCCGGCAGGTCAGAAACGTCGCCGAACGACTGGTTCTCCGCGCGAAGGATGGAGTGATTACGATTGCGGATCTGCCGAGAGAGGTGCTGTCCGCCTACGCGCCGAGCGTCGAGCCCACCGATCCGATCGCGCGGCCTGTATGCGAGCTGCTCTTCGATCGAATGGTCCGCGGTGGTGAGACCTTCTGGACGACGGTGTATGAACCGTTCATGTCGCGGGATCTGACCCGCGACGATCTTCGCGCTATTGTGCGCCACGGGTTGAACCTGACGCACGGCAGCTATAAGGGGGTCGCGCAACTGTTCAACGTGCCGGCGGATTACAAGCGGCTGTTGAATTTCCTCCGCAAGTACCAATGCCACCTGCCGATTCAGGAGTTCCGCGCCGTATCCGTCCAGCGGGCGGAGCGGGATGATGGTTTCGAGCGGGCGGTTGGAAACTAAGGAACGCACTTTGCGAGCATGCGCCCGCGCGCATGCTCGACGACTTCGCTCCGGAGCAACCTGCCGTTCGCATCGAAAACAAGCCGGCCGAGCTCGTCGGCTTTGTTTCCGAGAATATTCCAGCACCGGAAACTGATGTAACTCCAACAGCGCCGCAGGATTGGCGCGAGTTCGCGTCGCCTGTTGCACTGGTGTCGGCCGGCTGGATCTGCGCCGCGCTCACCATCGGCGCGGTCGCCCTACCCATGCAACCTGCTCATGACGTGCATGGTGCGGTGCGATTCAGTCGCGCAGTACCGGTGTTCGTGGCTGCGACACCTGTCCGTTTTGCGGGCCGTCACATTGCTGTTGCACGAACTCAACGCGTCGCTGAAGCGCCACGTCGTTCGCCTGCCGCGCCGCCGCCCGCGACAGCGCAACGGCCCGCGCCGCGACTGCGCTCAATTCCGGCGTCGCCGCTGTTACACACGAATTCTGTAATCGTTGATTCACCCGTACCGGCTCCCGCTCTGCTCACGGCCGGCGTTGCGCGCGTAGAGCACGATGAGACCGCCGTCAGAGCGGTGCTCGATATGTACCGCGGCGCGTACGAACAGCTCGACGCGCGCGCCGCGCGCCGTGTATGGCCGACAGTCGACGAACGCCGCCTGGCGCGTGCGTTTTCGGATCTTCAATCGCAGACGCTCAAATTTGAGGATTGCCGCATAGACGTCGACGGCACCGCAGGTGTCGCCCGATGCCGGGGACGTGCAACCTACATCGGCCGGGTTGGGACGCGTGCACCGCAGACCCAGGATCGGAGCTGGACCTTTCAGCTGCACAAGACAGCAGAGCGATGGGCGATTAATTCGGTGCGATCCGAATAATTCCCTTGGCCAGTCGACACGCGGTGTTGCTCGCGCGGATTCACGTCGCTACGTGAACACAGCGCCGTGCACCTGCATTGATTTGATTCAGGCCTGGCTACAGGACCAGAGACGGGACGAGCGCGGGATTCCTCTCCGGCTGCAGCCGCGGCGCGCATCGGCGCTCGGTCATGAAGCGGCGTTCGATGAGCAGGTGGAATATCCGGCCGGCGATAACCGAGCCGCCGATACTCAACGGAAGCGCGACGAGCAGAGTTGTCTGCCAATCACGTCTGCCTGCGTCGATCAGCATGCTCGTGATAGATGCTGTAACACATGGTGCCGCAGTACGTGAATGGACGGACCCACCGGAACTGCATGATGGCGTCATCCCATCGATACAGCACGAGGAGAAGCACCGTAAACGCAGGTCCGACGGCGAATGCGTTGAAATGCCACCACGCTGGCGATTCAGTGATGACCGTATACAAGGCCACACCGAGGAGCGCCGCCGCGGCTGCGTATTGGATACTGCGCCGCTGCAATACGAGCCACGAAAGCGCCACACCTTCGGCGAACAGCAGCCAGGTGCCGTCGAAGAAATATCCAGTCATCGGGCTGCCGAATCTGAGCAGCATCGTCGCGATGACTCCCAGTGTGACAACGGCAATCGACGGAAGGAACCACTTTCGTCCGAGCAGCAGCGCCAGGCCGGTCACGACATAAAACTGCTCTTCGTAGCAGAGCGTCCACGCCTGCACGAGGACGAGCCGCGCACGGTCACCGCCGACATGCGGCCGCCATGTTTCGGTCAGCGTCATGTTACCGAGCCATTGAGACGGCGTGAGATCGCGCAATGACGCCAGGCCCCACGCGTCCGGCGTTGCGCCGGCGAAGACAAGAAGAACAGCAAGCGCCGCCCAATAGGCCGGGTAGATGCGGCGAATTCGCTTCAGGAAAAATCCGAGTCCGCCGTCCGCTTTCGAGCACGCAGCGCCGATACAAAATCCTGAGATAACGAAGAACAGCGGCACGCCGATCGCGCCGAGCCACGTTCCCGACGCCATCAGCGGGTTTTCAACCGCCGCCGTTGCGTGATACGCCACAACGCGCAGACACAGCAATCCTCGCCATGCGTCGAGTGACCGATATCGCTTCGGACTGTCCACCGCGAGTCATTTATATACGCGCGCTCGCGCGTGAACAATTGCAAATACAGGTTGTTACAAAATTGTGCTTGCACAAACTCCACGGCGTGAGGCCGTTACGCTCGGGCGTGGAATCCGATTACAACTCTGTACGTGCTAGCGGGTGCGATGACTCGCGCATACTTCGCTGCACGTCCGGCTCGACACGCTGGTATACGCGTCGAATCGCGGCAGCAGCAGGCAGGCGGACACTTGTCGCTGACCGGCTCCGTGCAGCCATGCCATGACCATCGTGAGTGCGAGGCCGCCGAGAAATGTCTTCACTGGGTCGGTTCGGAGATCAGGCAGGAGAGTGAGGCCGAGCGGAATTGCCCGGCCCCTGACAGATGACGATCGCCTTCGGTAAATATCGTCGCCGGCACTAATGCCAACGCCGTGCCGAGATGACCGGAATACCCGAGAATTAAATGGCGGGGTCGACGGGGCTCGAACCCGCGACCTCCGGCGTGACAGGCCGGCGTTCTAACCAACTGAACTACGACCCCGCAAGGTCATTGCTAACAATTCTGGTGGGCGGTACAGGGATCGAACCTGTGACAGCCGGCGTGTAAAGCCGGTGCTCTACCGCTGAGCTAACCGCCCGTTCCGACAGTTCACAGGCGCAGTCCCGTATCTGCCCACAAAAATGGTAATTCTATCACGGCTGTTGCTCAGGTCAGTACACGAGGGTGGAGAGAATCCGCTGCGCATCCCGGGCGATCTGTTTTCCAGGCTGCAGCGTCAGTGCGCGTTGTAGCGATTTGCGCGCGTTCGCATCCTCACCCTTTTGGGCGTAGATGATGCCGAGGTGATAGTGATACAGCGGATTATTCGGCTCCAGGTCGATCGCCTGACGAATAAACGTTTCGGCCTGCGACGTAACGCCTTTCTTCAGGTACACCCACCCGAGCGTATCGAGCGGCGCGCTGTCGGACGGCAGGTGAGACCGCGCGGCCTGTGCGAGCTCGAGCGCGCGATCGAGATTCTCTCCGTTTTCGGCATACAGCCACGCGAGATTGTTCGCTGCAGGCGCGGCCCGCTTCGGATCGAGCGCGAACGCGCGCTCGTAATGCTCAATCGCGCCACGCACATCGCGCTGCGCGTGAAGCAGCAGCCCGAGCATCACATGGCCCGCCACCGATCGCGGATCGTTGCGCACAAGTTCTAAAAATTCCTTCGTGGCGTGATCGAGTTTGCCCTGCGCGATGAACAAGCGCCCCAGCAATGTGTACGCTTCGGCGGGCGGATTCTCGAACGCCGCGACTTTTCGCAGCGTACGCTCGGCATCGGCGAACTGCCGTCCGGTGAGGGCCAGCTTGGCCTGCAGCAACAGCACACCGGGATCGTCGGGCCGCAGCGCAAGGTGGGTCTGGAGGCGCTGACGTGCGGCGTCGGTGCGACCGGCAGCGACGTCCAGCGATACGAGCTCGGCGAGCGGCTCGACAAACGTCGGGTTGAGCTGCAGCGCGCGCTCGAACTCGCGCTGGGCCGAGGCCTTGTCGCCGGCGACGAGATAGTAGGTTCCCAGCGCGTTCGGCCCGGCCGCGGAGCGCGGAAAATCATGGACGATCGCCTCCGCATTAGCGCGGGCAATGGCTCGATCTTCGGGACGAATCAACAGAGCGCGACCGAGGAGCAGCCGTGCTTCGAGGCTGCCTGGATGCGCATCGATAGCCGCGCGTGCGTGCTCGATGGCGGCGTCGACTTCGCCCGCGGCCAGATGCAGGCTCGCGAGTGCGAGCCTCGCCTCGACTCCTTGCGGATCGAGCGTGACCGATTCGGCAAGAGCGCGGCGGCCGTGCGAGAGATCGCCCCGTGCGATGAGCGCGCGGCCGAAAATCAGATGCGCGTCGGCGGATCGCGGGTCCGCCTGGGTCGCGGATTTTGCGGCGTCCAACGCCTCTTCATAACGTCCCTCGGCGAACAGCAGCTGGGCCAGGATTGTCAGCGCCTGTGCATCCGCGGGATTCGCCGCGAGCATCTCCGCAAGCATCGCATGCGCTTCCGCGCGTTTGCCGGCGGCGTGGGAGATCACCGCAATGCGTCGGCGCGCACTCAATTTGTATTTCGGGTCGCTCGAGAGCTTCTCGAGTATGCGCAGCGCTTCAGCTTCACGGTGCTGCTGCGTGTAATAGTCGGCCAGGTCGCTCCACGACGCCGGATCGTTCGTGGTCTCCGCAATCGTCCGCAGGTATCGCTCAGCACCCTGGGGCTTGCCGACGGAAATGAGAAAGGCCGCCAGCGCGCGATTCGCGCGGACGTCGGACGGGTCGAGCGCGAGCGCGCGTGTGAACGTGGCCTCCGCGCTGTCGAGGTTGCCGACGTGCTGATAAAAATTCGCGAGAGCGAGCTGTGCGCTGAGCGATTTCGGATTGAGCCTGACCGCGGCGGCGAACGCCTCCTCAGCTTCCTTCTGGTTTCCACGCGCGAGCTCGAGCGTCCCGAGGTTCACGCGAGTGCCGGCGCGAGTCGGATTGGCGGCGATCGCCCGTTCGGCAATCTCCACCGCACTGGGCAGATCGCCAAGGCCGGCCACCGCGTTGCCGAGCAGAATCAGGCCTTCCAGGTTCGAGGGATCCCGCTGCAGGATCGTCCGGGCTCGTGTTCGCGCCTCCTCGAACCTGCGCCCCAGTAGAAGCATGTTGCCGGCTCGCGCCTGAATACTCAGGTCGTCCGGCTTCAGGTCCGCGGCACGAATGTATTCGGGATAGGCGTTCCGATAGTCGTGTTTCGCCACATACGTTTCCGCTAGCTTGAAGCGGGCGTCCGCGAACGACGGGTCCTGCTGGAGTGCGCTGCGGTATTCGACGATGGCTTCGTCGTATTTTTTGTCGAGCAGGTACTGCTCTGCGCGAGCGAAGTGCTGTTGTTTGGCGGAATCGGGATTTGGGGTACACGCCGTGAGCACGGCGAACGAGACAATAACCGCCAGCACTCCGGAGAAAATACAGCTCGGGCGTGCCGGCAGTCGTTGATTCAAATCGTTGTCTTCCGGCGCCGTCTGACGGCCCAGGTCAGGCCGGTTCCGAGAAGCACGAGCGTTGCCGGCTCAGGAACTGCCGTCACATCGCGCGGCCCTCCGGACGCGGGACCCACCCACCATTCCTCGAATCCGGCATCCGACTCGGCTTCGTAGCCGGCCTGATCGCCGAATCGCGAGTACAAGTAGACGTACTGGGTTCCTGCGCCTGTAAACAAGCTGTTCGGAATATACGCGACCATGTCTCCCGAGCCGCTGCCATGGTTCAAGCTGTAGTCCAGCTTGATCCAGTTATCGCCGCCGGCATCCAGGTCGTAAATGGCCGTCAGCCCGTCAAGCTTCTTTGTCGTCGAGTCGTAGGAGTCGCGTTCGCCAGTGGGCGAGAGGTAGATACGCAGCTGGTCGAGAGATAAGAGTTCCTGATTCTTCGACTCGTTGATGTCGAGGAAGAACTCGCGGTATTCCACATTGCCGATCGTCTTGAGCGGCACTTGCGAGAGCAACAAGTCGTGCGTGTAGTTGATCGGGTCCTTCTGGTCCTGCTCGAACGGCCGCGCGCTCGTGTTGTAGCCCTCTTCGTGGTCCTTTGCCTGCAGCCGCAGAAACGGATCGATGTACCCCGTGCCCGTGGGCTGAGGTGACATTTCCCCGAAAATCGCGAAATTGGTAAATACGGTAGGTCCGCAGGTCGCGCCATCCGTCGTGAGATCGCAGACACCCGCTGACGCGGTGCCGGCCGTCGAGACGGTGAAAAGCGCGGCGAAGGCGGTGGTGAGGACGAGCGGTCGCATATTCATTTAATGAGTTTCCTGCCCCGCTCACTAGCAAGTGCCAAGCCAGCATATCCTCGATTGGCCCGGCGGCCGAACAAATCACATGCACGCAACGTGATCCACGGACGCCCCGATTGGGAGCGGCCGTCCCTCCCCCTGCGTTAGTCGCCCTGAAGGGTGACTTTCAACGCCAGAATGAGCGCGATCAGCGCGAGTCCCACAATCGCCTTGTACTCCTTATTTATCGACAAAGCCCGGTTCAGACTGAAGGGGCGCCCCATTGCCGGAACGGGTGACCGCAAATACCTGTCGTATTCCTGCCCGAACCGCTCGCGCATGTTCTCTTCTTCGTGCGAAATAGCTGCCCCGATTGCGAGGGCGACGTAACCGCCGATGATCAGAGCGGCACTGATGTCAGCCGCGGCGAGAGCGGCGCCGAGCGCGACGATCGCGGAGCCGACATACAGCGGATGCCGCATCCATCGATACGGTCCCGATTGCGTGACTTCGCGCCCCTTGTCCAGATGGCCGGCCGCCCAGACGCGGATTCCTTCGCCGGCCATCGAAACCGCACCCCCGATAACTAACGAGAACAAGGAGGGACGTGCCAGATAAAGAACGGCTGCGGCGCAGACAAAACCAAGCGGAACACGCATCCGCGCCAGCCGTTCAACCAGACCGGGACGCGAGCGTTCAGACATGCAGCAGAAGCCGCCTCTCGGCCAGGTCGAGCACCTCACGCGGTGTCACATCCAGGAGGCACCAACTCGAGATCCGGCACTCACGCCGGTAGTGACACGCGCATGCGCCGTAGCGAGACACAACGAGATCATCCTCTGACCACGGCCCGTTTCGCTGCGGGTCGGTGGGTCCGAAGATGCCGACGATCGGCGTACCGGACGCGGCGGCGATATGCATCGGTCCGGTGTCGCCGGAAATCATCAGTCTCGCGGATCGGGTCAGCGATACGAGTTCGGCGACGGTTGTTGGCGGCGAGATGGCGGCAACGCCGCCCGCTGCAGTCACGACGCTCGCGGCGAGCTGCTCCTCGCCCGGTCCCCACAGCACCAGCGACCGCAGCCCGTGCCGATCTGCCAATCCGCGCGCAACCTCCGCAAAGTACACGGGCGGCCAGCGCTTGTTCGGCCACGCACCGCCGGGATTGATGAGCGCGAACGGCGCGTGTGCGTCGATCCCGAGCCGGATGCGCGCCTCATTCGCAATGTCCGGATGGCGATCCTCCAGCGGAAATTCAACATCCGGCACGCGAATGCCCAGCGATTTCAGCATCGACAGGTTTTTGTCGACGACATGGCGGGCAGACTCGCCGGCGGTTTCGCTGTAGAACACGCGCGCCGCGCGCTCTCGCAGGAGGCCGGCGGGGAACCCGATGACCCGCGCGGCGCCGGAGACACGCGCGAGCGCGGCCGATTTGAGAAGTCCTTGCAGGTCGAGCGCAACGTCGTAGCGTGCGCGCCGCATCTCGCGAACCGCAGAGCGAAGTGACCGTCCGCTGCTCGTGCTCACCGATATGCGCCGGTTGACGATCGGCACGATCTCGAGCACCTCACGCTGCCGCACATCGACAAGCCACTCGATGGACGCCAGCGGAAACGCCCGTCGGATGGCGGCGGCGGCTGGCAGGGCATGGATGATATCGCCGAGTGAACCGAGGCGGATGATGAGAATCCTGTTCAGCGCCCCATCGTAAAGCAGATCACCGGCGCGAACAACGGGCCCCGCACGTGTGACGCACGGGACCCGCTTCGCACCCGTTCAACCGATCGCCGACCAGAATCGACGGCGCATGGCGGCCGCGAATGATATCCCGCTGCCGAATAAGAGAAGCGATGCAGGCTCGGGCACCGCCGTGATCTCGCGGCCGGGCACCAGCATCAACTGATCCTGCGACTCTACTCCGTTGAGTGAGAGATTCATGACGCGGACGTTGCCGAGGCCGCTCCATAGGCCGAGGCTGACGGCATTGTTCGCCAGCACCACGAACGGATTGCTCGCCACGGTCGGAATTTCCTGCTCGAACATCCAGATTGCGTTCTGCAGCTTGTCTGCTGACTGCCACCGATCAGGTCCGTCGTAGTTGTAGCCGCTCAACGTTCCGGCCCGAAACTGGGTATAGAGATACGCCGTCTGGGCCGACAGATAGTCCCGCCCGAGGGCATCGCCGCCGCGCGACACCGGGTCCGAAATCGCAAATTCGGAAATCGCGTCGATATTGAACGCATTGGTGAAATTGATGTACTCGGTCTGCTGAAGACAAAAGGAGATGAAGGACGTTGTGGCGTCGAGAACGATGGTGAACTCGCCGCCGCCGGTCGTGCCCGGTCCATTCAGGACGTGTATGTCGGAGCCAACAAGGATGGGTGAAGCGCCAGCGGTGCCAGCGGCAAAGACAGTGATGAAGAATGCAAGCGCGGTGCGTCGAATCAGATTGACCATGCGGGCCATAACGCAAACGCCCAGCCCGCGGCGCCACCTGCAAACCACTGAGAAACACGCCTGGAAATCAATTTTCTGCCATTTTAGGCAGACTTTTATCTCCTCAAGTGCCCCCTTAGACGGGTCGATTCGCTGCGGGCAGGCTGAATCCGCGCAGAAAAGCCGTTGTGAGACCGAAGCGCGCTGGGATAAACCTTTAGTCTCCGCCAAAGAAGACTTTAAGCGCAGTTGCACGAAAAATAAAGGCGTTAGCGGTGGCACGCATGTTGGAACATGTCCGCTCGAGTCATACAAAGTCTCTTTCATCTTCAAAAGGATCACACGCGTGCGAAAACTTCTTCTTCTCTGTTTTGTCGCTCTTCTCAGCGTTTCGAGCGCGGCGCAGGCCGCGCCGATCGACGCGACGTGCCCCGGACCGGCTGACCCTGTCGCCGACCGCGAATTCACGTTGACGACCGATCCCTTGGGCGCCACGTGCCTGATGTACGGCAACGACGCGAACGAGCTCAACGCCAACGCCTTCGATCTGATGATCGCGGCCGGGTGGACACTCATCGACAAAGACGACGCGCCCTCGACCAACAGCGATAACTGGTTTACGGTCACGGGGCTTGGCGCGACGTCAGGCACATTCACCATCGACTCTGCACTATGGAGCGTCTGGGAAGACCTGGCGATCGGTTTCGTCGTAGGTGGCGGACAATACGACCCGAAGTGGGCGGTGTTCGGATTGCCCGACGGTGAGACGGCGGGACTGTGGGCGAATGACCCGCAACAAGGTGGCGGACTGTCGCACGGCAATCTCTACGGACGCGGCGAGCCCGACCGGGAGATTACGGCGGTGCCCGAGCCGGCGTCGCTCCTCCTGCTCGGAAGCGGGCTCACGCTCGCCGCACGGCGCCGGCGCGCGAAGCGCTAACACTCGAACCCAACACAGCGGGCCACGGCGAGATTACTCGTCGTGGCCCGTGTTTTTTGACTTGATCCTCTGCAGTAGATCGCGCGTCGAGTGATCCTTCGGATCGCCGACGATCGCAATACGTCCACCGTAGGCGCGCACGGTCTCGCGCTCTGGCACGGTGTCGACGGTGTAGTCGGTCCCCTTGCAGTGCACATCAGGCTTCAGCAGCGAGAGCAGCCGGTTCACGTCAGGGTCGGAGAACAGGACGACGTAGTCCACGCTTTCGAGGGCCGCGACGATCTCGGCGCGATCATCGTCTTTCAGAATCGGCCGTGCAGGTCCTTTCAACCCGCTGACCGACCCATCGTCGTTGATCGCCACGATCAACCGATCGGCCTGCGCCTTGGCGTCCGCAAGATAGCGGACGTGTCCGACGTGGAGGACGTCGAAACATCCGTTGGCAAACGCAACGGTCCGGCCGGCCGCGCGTTCATCGCGCACCGCATTGATGAGATCGCCTTCGGTGAGAATCCGCCCCACGTGCCTCTCTTCGTTCGTCGTTCTTCTTTCTTCGTTATTCGGCGCCATCGCTCGTTATGGCGTCACGCAACTCGTCCGGCGATACCGTGGCGGTGCCGCGCTTCATGACGACAAGGCCTGCTGCGTAATTGGCGAGACGCGCGGCTTCGTAGAACGAGCTGCCGGCCGCGATCGCCAGGGCGAGGGTCGCGATGACCGTGTCGCCCGCACCGGTCACATCGGCGACTTCATCGGAACCGAAAATGGGCACGTGAATGGTGGGGCGATCCGGCTCGAAGACCGCCATTCCCCGGCTCCCCCGCGTGATCAACACCGCGCTCATGCGCATGCGCTTCAGCAGCTCCCGGCCGGCCCGCTCGAGCGTCTTGAGATTGTCGCCGATGCGGATATCGAGAATCTGCTCGACCTCTGACTCATTCGGCGTGCACGCGGTGAGGCCGCGGTACTTCAGCAGGTCGTACCGCGAATCGATCAGGATCGGTATCGCCTTGCGCCGGCCGCGGCCGTCAACTTTCGTGCTGAGCGCAGCGGCCAGCTCGGGCGTGACGAGCCCCGTGCCGTAATCCGACAGGAGTATGGCGTCGCAGTCGCCGGCAGCCTTCAGCGCCGCACGAGCGAACGCCTTGCGCCCGTCGGGGCCGCAATCGCTCGACACCACGCGATCGATCCGCACGATCTGCTGTTTGGCGGTGTGCACGCCTCCGGCGAGGATGCGCGTCTTCACTGGTGTGCAATACCCTTTGGGACTGAGGAGCCCGCGGGTGTTCACGCGGCCAAGGCTGGCGTGCAGGCGTTTGCCCGCTTCATCTTTCCCGGTCAGTCCGACGATTTGCGCCCGGCCACCGAGTGCCGCAACGTTGTTGGCTGCGTTTCCGGCGCCCCCCGGCACAACCTGCGTCGAGTCATACTGAAGAATCAGCACCGGCGCCTCGCGTGAGACGCGGGCGACACGGCCGTAGATGAATTCATCAGCAATCAGATCGCCGATGACTGCGATTCGGCGCGAGTGGAACCCGTCGAGCAGCTCCAGGAGCCGCGATCGGGATTCGGTTCCGTCAGGCAACAGATCCTCGTTTCAGCTGTTTCGCAATATCCAGCTCACCGCATCGATCAGCGTCGCGCTCACCGGCACGTCGGGAATATTGGCAGGGCGCCGCGACGACTCCGTTCTGCCGTACCCGGTTTCGACCAGCACAGCCTTCGTGCCCGCGGCGAGCCCCATTTCGATGTCGCGCCATCGGTCGCCGACGACGAACGATTTCGAGACGTCGAGCGCGTGGTCGCGTGCGGCCGCCAGTATCATACCGGGCTTCGGTTTCTTGCAGTCGCAGTCGGTGCGGTACCGTTCGACGGCGGCATGCGTGGAGTGGGGACAATAGTAATAGCCGTCGATCTTTCCTCCGGCGGCGGCGCACAACCGCGACACATGAGCGTGCGCCTCTTCGAGAAAGGCCTCGGTCAGCACGCCCTGAGCGACACCGTTCTGGCTCGTGACGACAACGACCTTGTAGCCGGCGCGGTTCAGCAGGCGCACCGCGTCGATTGTGTAAGGAAACAACTTGAGGCGTTCGAGGCGATCGAGATATCCAACGTCCTCGATCATCGTCCCGTCGCGATCGAGGAAGACAGCTTTCTGGCTCACGCGTGGCTCTCCTGAAGAAATCTCCGGACGGCATCATGGACGCGTTCCGTCGGAATACGCTTCATGCACCTGTGATCGATCGGACAATCGGCGAGAAAGCACGGGCGGCAGAAGACGGATTCCGAAATCGCCGCCACCGTGCGCGAGTCTTCGTACGGCGTCACCGGCGTGCTGTAGCGTTCGTCGGTCGGCCCCCAGATTCCAACGACCGGCACACCGAGTCCGCCCGCGAGATGGAGCGCTCCCGAATCGTTCGCGACGACAACGCTGCAGTGCGACACGACACCCATCAACATCATCAAATCCGTGCGGCCGATCAGGTCAATACCCTTGATGTCACGCGCCGCATCGCGATCCTCGCTGCGGCCGAGAATGACGCATGCGACACCCGCACCGGCGAGCAGCGACCCCAACTCCGCATATCGCGCGGGAGACCACCGCTTGGCGTGGCCGAACGCCGCCCCAGGTGCGATGCCGACGAGCGGTTGCCCTGGTTGCCAACCCCGCTCGCTGAGCAGGGACAAGGCAGCGGCACCAGCAGATGGCGGCACGGTCAATTGCGCCGTCAAGGGGCCCGTCTCGATCCCCAGTTGCCGAACCAGGTTCGAATAGTACTCGGGAAAACTCACCCGCCCCCTCGGCATACGAGCCGACCGCGTCAAGAGGAGGCGGCGGAAATCGCTCCGATAGCCCCACCGTTCCTTCACCCCGGCTTTCTTAAGGATCCACGCGGAGCGGAATGAGTTCGGAAGAAGGATGCCGATATCGCCGCGCAGCTGCGAACCTTCCTTGCCGCGCTCGAGCACGACGATTCGATCGATTCCCGGGACCGCGCGGAATACGGGTGCAATCGATCCTCTCGCCGCAATCGTCAGCGAATGCCCGGCAAAGTGGCGCCGCAAGTCACGGATGGCGGGAAGCGCCATCACCGCATCGCCCAACCAGTTCGGCGCCAGCACTACGACGTCCAAAAGCTACTCCCCAATCGAATCGGCCTTTGCCGACGGAAACATGCCGGGCGCTGCATCGAGCGGCGGGCCCGGAGCGTCGCGCCACCGGCGATGCATCCACAGCCACAATTCCGGGTGCCGCCGTACGTGCATCTCGAGCACGTCCGTGCAGCGCTGCGTAAATTGCCTGACCGCATCCTCCGAATCGTCCGGCGGCGGCTCAACAGGGTGCTCGTAAATCATCCGGTATCGTCCACCAGCGACGGGGAACGCAAACAGCGGGATGACCGGCGAGCCTGTGCGGATGGCGAGTGCCGCCAGCGTGGATGTCGTAGCCGCCGGCCTGCCGAAAAAGTCTACGTAGATGGCATCCGCGCTCGTCATGTGCTGATCGATCAGAATGCCCACCCCCTTGCCTCCAGCGAGAAGGCGCAGCGCCTTGCGGACGGCACCGCGGCGGTACACCACGTCATTGCCATTGGACGTGCGGATCCGCTCGAGCAGAGCGTGGAGCTTGGGATTATCGAGCGGCCTCGCCATGACGCCCATCGGCTCGAATTTGAGCGCGTGCGCCAACGCCTGCTGTTCCCAGAACCCGAAATGGCCGGTGCAGAACAGGATACCTTTGCCCTGCGCGAGCGCCAGCCTGACGCGTTCCTCGCCTTCCCAATCTACAAGCGCCAGCTGCCGCTCTTTCGAAAGCGACGAATATTTCAGCAGCTCGAGCAGCAGCCGTCCGAAGTGCTGAAACATCGATCGCGCAATGATGTCCCGCTCCTCCACCGGGCGTTTGGGAAATGCGGCCTCGAGATTTGCCAGCGCGATACGGCGATGGGCGACGTCGACTCGATAGAACATCGACCCGAGCGTCTCACCCAGACGACGAACTAAGGTGAGCGGCAGGATGCGCACCATCATCGCAACGGACGACACCGCCGCATACTCAATCCAATGCCTCATGCGCCACCCGGCGCGCGAACCTGACGCAGCCGCTCTGCCAGCCACGCGCGAAACGCAGGTTCGATCGTGACCTCCAACGCCACAGCCGTGATATCGGGCCGATCGGCGATTCGCGCGATGTCTTTTTCTGTCGTCACGATCATCTCGGCGCCCGACGCTGCCGCGGCACGCCTAATCTCTCGGATCTCCGCGGCGGAGTAATGATGATGATCGCGAAACGAGCGGCGCCCGCTCACCTTCCAGCCTGCGCGCTCGAGATCATTGAAGAACCGCTCGGGCCTGGCGATGCCGGCGAATGCAAACACGGGCCGAGCCGGCGCCGGATCCGCGAGCCGCCGCGAGAATGTAAACGTGGGTGTCGGGCCGACCTCGCCGGCCCGAGGATCGCCGCCAGGGCCGTCGGCACGGCGCGCGTCGGCTTCGACCATCAACGCATCCGCGGCGGCGGCGGCATCGAGCGGTTCGCGGAGCCGGCCGAACGGAAGCGTGCGCCGGCCTTCCGATGGTTCCGGCGACACGAGCAGATCGATGTCGCGCATCAAATCAAAATGCTGAAACCCATCATCCAGGATGTGCACCGTGCACCCGAGGCGGCTCTCGGCGATGCGGCCGGCCGCATAGCGGCTGGCGCAGACCAGCACAGCGGCGCCCGGCACCTTGCGCGCGAGCATCTGCGGCTCGTCCCCCGAACGCTCGACTCCCGCCAGCACGCGCGTGCCATCGCTGACGATCACGACCCCTTCGTCGGCGATCCGCCTGGCATAACCGCGGCTCAGAATCGCCGGCCGCTCTCCGGCTTCGAGCAACATGCGCGCGACTTCGGCGGCGAGCGGCGTCTTTCCGCTTCCGCCGACGGTGAGGTTGCCGATGCTGATGACAGGAGCGTCGAGACGCCGCCTGAGATGGGGGCGGCGCTGATAGTAGCGCCGGCGCGCGCGGGCGATTCGGCTGTAAAGCAGATCCAGCAAACGGTTAGTGGACCACGCGGAAGGGGCGCACCACCCCCATGGATCCGCCGCGCAGCGGCAGCAGCTGCGCGATGATCGCCAGGCACTTGTCCTTGGAGCCGCGGTTCGACTCGACGAGCGCGCGCGCGGCCGCCCCTAGGCGGGCGCGGCGCACGGGATCGGTGAGCAGCGCCAGCAGCGTGTCCTCGAGCTCACGGACGCCGGATACCTGCACGGCGGCGTCCTGGGCGATGAAGGCTTCCGCGATCTCCTTGAAATTGTGCATATGCGGCCCGAACACGATCGGCTTGCCGTACACAGCCGGCTCCAGGATGTTGTGTCCCCCCGTATCGACGAGGCTGCCGCCCACGAACACCGCTGTTGCGATCTGATAGACCTGTGCGAGCTCGCCGATGGTGTCGAGCACCACGACGTCGGCTCTCGGCTCGGCGTCAATCGCCAGATCGGTGCGCTTTGCTGTCACAAACGCCTGGTCTCTTGCGAGCTGCGCGACTTCGGCGAAGCGCTCCGGATGCCGTGGAGCAATCACCAGCAGCGGATTCGCCGTATTCGCCTTGAGGCGCCTGAACACCTGCAGCACCATCTGCTCTTCTTCCCGCATTGTGCTGCCGGCGACGATCACAGGACGGCCCGACGTCATCCGGAAATACCGCAGCACTCGATTCTGCCCGCGGCCATCCAGTGCCGCACCGGCCATATCGAGCGAATCGAATTTCAGGCTTCCGGTGACGACGACGGTCGACGGGTTCGCGCCGATGTCGATGACGCGGCGCGCCGACTCCTCGGTCTGCATGCAGAACCGATCGACATCCGCCAGCACCCGTCGGAAAAACGGCCGGGCAATCTTGTAGCGCGGATACGAACGCGACGAGATGCGGCCGTTCACCATCACCGTCGCCACGCCCATGCGTTTGCACTGCCGGAGCAGGTTCGGCCAGATCTCCGTCTCCATCATCACGAACAGCCGCGGCTTGACGAGCCGGAGCGTGCGCCGCACGATGAATGACAGATCGAGCGGGAGATAAAACACCGCATCGACATCCTGTACGTTCCGACGCGCCACCTGCTGCCCTGCCATCGTCGTCGTCGACAGAAAGATCCGCAGCGACGGGTACCGGCGGCGCAAGTCGGCGATCAGCGCGCGTACTGTCATCGTTTCCCCGACCGACACGGCATGGATCCAGATTGAGTCTTCGCCGTCGAGGTTGAACGACACAGGCAGGTAGCCCATGCGCTGGCCAAGGCTGCCGATGTACTTCTTGTAGCGGATCGCCTGGTACGCCAGATACGGCGAGACGATCACGCCCAGAATCAGGATCAACAGGCTGTAGAGGACGTACATGTATGTGGGAGTTTCGTGCCGGGCTGATCGTACATTAGAATTCTCCTTTTGGATCTTCGTCATTTTTCGGCCCAGCAAGCACCTTATCGGAGGAATCGATGGCAGTGAAGGTCGGCATCAACGGGTTCGGGCGTATCGGCCGCAACATCATGCGTGCGGCGCTCGGCAACAAAGACATCGACTTCGTCGCGGTGAACGATCTGACCAACGCCGCCACGCTGGCCCACCTGCTGAAGTACGACTCGGTGCTCGGCAACCTGAAGGCAAAGGTCGAAGTGCAGGGCGACGGCATCGCCGTCGACGGCGACACGTTCAAGGTCGTCTCGTTCCGCGATCCCGCACAGCTTCCCTGGAAGGATCTCGGGGTCGACGTGGTGTTCGAGTCGACGGGGCTGTTTACCGATCGCGATTCAGCGGCCAAGCACATTTCCGCCGGCGCAAAGCGGGTGGTCATTACAGCGCCGGCAAAGGGGCCCGACATCACCGTCGTGATGGGGGTGAATCACGACAAGTACGATCCGGCGAAACACCAGATCATCTCGAATGCGTCGTGCACGACGAACTGTCTTGCGCCGGTTGCGAAAATACTGCACGAGAAATACGGCATCCGGAAAGGCTGGATGACGACGGTCCATGCCTACACGAACGATCAGCAGTTGCTCGATCTGCCGCACAAGGATCTGCGGCGTGCACGCGCGGCGGCGCTGTCGATCATTCCGACGACAACCGGCGCCGCGACTGCGGTCGGCGAAGTGTTGCCGGAGTTGAAGGGCAAGCTCGATGGTATTGCCATGCGGGTGCCGGTGCCGAACGTGTCGGTCGTCGATCTCGCGGTGCAGGTCGACAAGAAAACAACGAGCGAAGAGGTCAACGGTGCGTTCCGCGACGCGGCAAACGGCCCGCTCAAGGGGATCCTTCAGTACATGACGGAACCGCTCGTCTCGATCGACTTCCGCGGCAATCCCGCTTCGTCGATTCTCGATGCGGACTACACGAAGGTCATGGACGGTGATTTCGTCAAGATCCTGGCATGGTACGACAACGAGTGGGGCTACTCGAACCGGTGCGTCGATCTGCTCAATTACATGGCGACCAAGGGACTGTGAGCGATAACCCAAGGTCGTTGACATGAAACTGTCCATTCGCGATCTCGATCTGTCGGGACGCCGGGTGTTCATCCGCGTCGATTTCAACGTCCCGCTCGAGAACGGGGCGGTTGCGGACGACACTCGCATCCGCGCGTCGCTGCCGACGATTCGATACGCACTTGAAAAAGGTGCGACGGTCATACTCGCCTCGCATCTGGGCAGGCCGAAAGGGCAGGTCAATCCGAAGTACAGCCTGAAGCCGGCGGCGGCGAAAGCGGCTGACTTGCTCGGCCGGCCTGTCGAGTTCGCGACCGATTGCATCGGCGACGCCGCGAAGAGCGTCGTTGATGCGGCCCATGCGAAGGGCGGCGGCGTTGTGCTGCTCGAAAATCTGCGATTCCACCCCGAAGAAGAGAAGAACGATCCGGGCTTCGCGAGGCAGCTTGCGTCGCTCACGGATTTGTACGTCAACGACGCGTTTGGCGCCGCGCATCGCGCGCATGCGTCGGTCGACGCCATCACGCGCCTGGTCCCTCAAGCAGCGGCCGGGCTGCTGATGGAAAAGGAACTCGAATACCTCGGCCGCGTGCTGACTTCGCCGGAGCGTCCGCTGGTGGCGATTCTCGGCGGCGCGAAGGTCTCGGACAAGCTCGAAGTCATACAGAATTTTCTCGGCCGCGTCGATCGGCTGATCATCGGCGGCGCCATGGCGTACACGTTCCTCAAGTCGCGCGGGATCGCCGTCGGACGATCACTTGTCGAGGACGACAAGCTCGACGTGGCGCGCGATATCGAGTCGAAGGCGAAGGCCAGAGGCCTCCAACTCGGCTTGCCCGTCGATCACGTCGTCGCCGCGAAGCTCGAGGCCGGCGTACCGAGCGAGATCCTCGACGTCACGGATTCGAGGATCGGCGATCGAATGGGTCTCGACATCGGCCCGAAGACGATCGACCTGTATGTTGGGATGATCAAGGACGCAAAAACGGTCGTGTGGAACGGCCCGATGGGCGTCTTCGAGATTCCGGATTTTGCCAGCGGTACCAACGCTGTTGCGCGCGCCGTGGCCGACGTCAAGGGGACGACGATTGTCGGCGGCGGCGATTCAATTGCAGCCGTCAACCAGTCGGGGGTTGCGGATCGCATCACGCACATCTCCACTGGCGGCGGCGCATCGCTGGAATTCCTGGGCGGGCGGACACTGCCGGGAGTGGAAGCGCTAACCGACAAGTAGCGAAGAGAGGCCCATGCGAGTACCGTTCATTGCCGGCAACTGGAAGATGTTCAAGAGCGTTCACGACACGACGGTGTACGTGAAAGAGCTTCGCGGTCTCGTCAAGGACATCAACGATGTGACGATCGTGATCGCGCCGCCGTTTACGGCCGTGCACGCGGCGAGCGAGGCGGCGCGGAACAGCAACGTTGCGGTGGCGGCCCAGAACATGTGGTGGGAGCGCGAAGGCGCGTTCACCGGGGAAATCAGCGCGCCGATGATCAAGGAAGCCGGCGCCCAGTACGTGATCGTCGGACATTCCGAGCGGCGGACGCTCTTCGGCGAGACGGACGTCACTGTGAATCGCAAGACGGTCGCGGCAATTGCGGCGTCGCTGACGCCGATCGTCTGCATCGGCGAGACCCTCGAGCAGCGCGAGCGCAACGAGACGCTGGATGTGCTCGATCGGCAGATCAAGGGCGGACTCGACGGTTTGAGCGGCGATCAGGTTGGGGCGCTGGTGATGGCGTACGAGCCCGTGTGGGCGATCGGCACCGGGCGCACGGCGACGCCGGCCCAGGCAGGCGAGGCGCATGCGCACATACGCGCGCGATTGCGCCAGTGGTTCGGGGCGACCGCGTCCGACAGGTGCCTGTTGTTATATGGCGGCAGCGTGAAACCCGACAATATCCGCGACCTTATGGCGCAGGCCGACGTCGACGGCGCGCTCGTTGGCGGCGCCAGCCTCGATGTCCGCTCGTTTTTTGACATCATCGCCAGAAGCCGTCCGGGCGGGGTATAATCGGTGGTTCACGGTCAGCGGATTAACGCAAACGGTTAACAGTCTATGTATTACGCATTGGTCGTTCTTTACGTGCTGGTCTGCATCGTGCTGTCCCTGGTCATCCTTCTGCAGCAGGGGCGCGGCGGCGATATCGCAAGCGCATTCGGGGGCAGCAGCAGTCAGGCGGCATTCGGCGCGCGTTCGGGCGCGACGCTCTTGACGAAGGCGACGTCGATCGCGGCTGTGCTGTTCATGCTGTTTGCGCTGACGTTGTCGGTGCTCGGGCAGCGCGGTGGAAGCTCCGTCGTCAGCGGCACGCCTGCGCCGCCGCCGGCCACAGCGAAGCCGGCACCGGTTGTTCCGGCGCCTGCTCCCGCGCCCGCAAACCCACCGGCACCCGCGACGGCACCGGCGAAATAGTCGACCCTCCATGCAATGCCACGCGGAAGTGGCGGAACTGGCAGACGCACCAGCTTGAGGGGCTGGCGGTAGTAATACCATCGGGGTTCAAATCCCCGCTTCCGCACCAACTCTTAAACGCTATGAAACAGTGAACTTATCTTGACTGACTTGTTCCCAAGCCGGTTCGGGTGAGTTCGCTTGCGTTTGTTGAGTTTGCAAGGTTTTCGCAAGCCGCGCATTTTCTAGCTTTTCGACTGCCAGATGAAGGCCACGACGGGTCGCGTTCAAATATCTCGTTGTCGTGCCTAGATTGCTGTGGCCGAGGAACTTACTAACGTATGTTGTCGGAACGCCAGATTCTTCAAACCTAGACGCCGCTTCGTGTCGCAAGTCGGCAAGGTGCAGGTCGTCCAGCTTAGCGGCCTTGCGTGCTTCCTGCCACTCCTTGCGGATTGACAGCCGTCGATTGCCAATTTCGTCTCCGAATACATAAGCCTGAGGCCCAAAAGCCTTGCCGTCAGGACCCACACGCCGCATTTCAAGCAGGTCATGCACACGGCTCGACATCGGTAATGTTCTCCCTTCGCGAGTTTTGGCCTTAGAGGCCTGAATCGTCATCTCGCGCCGATCCAGATCAACGTCCTTCCACTGCAAGCTAAGCAGTTCACCCGGACGACAGCACGTATCCAGCATCGTAGTTACATAGGCTCGCATAAACGGCCCAGAGACCTTCAGGAGCCGTTCTTCATCCTCATCCCCGGCAAACCTTCGATTGCGGGGAGTTTCGCGCTCAAGCCGAATCACAGGTTCGGTGCCAAGTTTGAATGGCGTCCGTTCGATAAGCCCCTCCCGAATACCCCAATTGAGCATCTTGCGCAGAAGCTTGAGATCGTGATTGATCGTCACGGCTGACAAACCAGTCGCCCTCCGGGAATGCCGGAACGCCTCAACATGGCCGGTTGTTATGCTGGCGACGGGTACATCGCCGAACCGCTTGCCATCAGGCAGGACAAAATCGCAGACCTTGGTTAGCCGGTAGTCATTGTCCCGAGAGCGAACTAGCTGATAGCCGCGCTTCTTCTTCCAGTCTTCACTAAATTGCTGAAACGTTTTTGACTCTTGTGGCGGCTGAGCAACTGCTCCCAGCCTCCCAGCCCGAATCTCAATACGCAGGTGCTCGGCTTCTCGCTCGGCTTCGCTTTTCGACAGTTCCACAACATCGAGGTGGCGGTTCAATGAAAAGCGGTGGGTTCTGCCTTTCCACTGATAGCTGAAGTGCCAAGCATGGCAACATTTCGCCCATTTGGCCCGTGGACACCCGCAAAGCTTTCTAATCCCGTCGTTCGAATGCACCGTTACTTCCGTGCCGTCACGCAACTTTCTCACTCGACTGCTCATACTGCCCCTCCCTGGTGGCTTCCTTTTCGAGCCACTGATCGACCCACTCCGGTCGCATCCTAAGTTCCCTCCTGCCGCCGATACGGCTCGCCTTGAGGCGGCCGGCTTTGATCTCGCGATAGATGGTCTTGCGCCCTACTCCGGCACGCTGTGCCGCCTCCGTCACCGTCAGCCATGGGCGAGTAACAGGCGCGAGAGCGCTAAGCCTCATGACGCTCCGAAAATTGCGTTTTTCCATAAAGTCTTCCTTTCTACTAACCCGACGAACCCAGCCTTTGAGGGCACCAAATGTCCGTCGGTGGCCATGATCGGATATACACGGAGGCCACATTTTTTACTGTAGTACGCCCTGCCTGTTCGGTACAAGACCCGTGTCGCCACCCCACCCCCTAAGGGGGGTGGGGATGGCGGCAACGATGTGGCACGTAGCCGTGGCAGGCTGATGGCAGCTGGATGTAATGGCGACAATCAATCGATGTCGAGAACCGTGGATTCCTGCTCACCAGCCATGATTGAAAGCTCGGTGGCAACCTCATGGACATGTTGGTCATGAAGTTTCTTGAGGCCTATCTTCGCCATTTTTTCTTCCGACTGTGTCAGGCCCACTTCGGTGAACTTCCAGCCACCGCCACATGTACAGCAAGGGACCTTTTTGAGAAATCCCTTTGCTTCCAGTTCTTCACATACGGTCTGCCACATTTGATCAGTTACAAGTTCCTCGTGTGCTTCTTCAATCTTTTTCACTTTTGATTTCCTCTTGGTTAAACGTTACGCGGCCCTAGTCGTGAGTCGTTGACAGTCAACGACTTCCGCCACTTCGGCTTTGCCGAGATCCGTGAGGCAATAGGCCCCTCGACCTTCCGCCTCGATGAGCTTCAACTCTTCGAGTTGCTCACGCCACCGGTCGAAGGTCCGCTCGGTGGCATCGACGCGGGCCCGCCACTCCGCCCGATTTGCGCGCCCGCCCAGGTCGTGCAACGCGATGAGCATTTTGCGATGCGCTGCTGTCAGCCCACCGAAGCTACTGTCCGCCGGGACAAGCACGCACGACTGCACACGCTCGTCGTGTTCGTTGATCCCGAGGTCGATGGTCTTCATCCGCAAACTGAACTCGTCGAATTCCTCGGCGTCTTTCTGCTTCTTGCACGTCACAGTGACGATGTCGTCTCTGCGCCGCAGGCGTATTGCCGCGCCTACAGCCCCGATCAACGCCGAGCTGCCGCGCTCCTGTTGCTCCTTCTTGCTCTGCTGCTTCTGGGCATGGTGCAGCACGAGTACATCAACTGAGAGTTCCCGCTGCAACCGCTCGACACTTTCGACCCACTCACCGATGGCGGTGGCCTCGTTTTCCTCTACGCCCACTGCACAGCGAGCCAAGGTGTCGATCACAATCAGCTGCGGAGACACAGGCATGCGTCCAATTCGCTGCCTTAATTCGCTGACGTCGTGCGGTCTGTGAAATTGCACTCCTTCAAGGACGAAAAAGGCATCAGGCACGTCGCGCACGCTGTGTTCTTTCATCCACGCCGCTACGCGATTTTTGAGCCCCCCGCGACCTTCCCCCGAGACGTAGAGGACCGGGCCGCCGACAACGGCCCTGCCGTGAAATTCCCTCGCTGATGCAACGCACAGGGCAAGGTCTAACGCTAAAAACGTCTTCCCGTGCCCTGCAGAGGCATAAATCAATGAGAACCCGCCAACCGCCAGCAGGTCTTGGACGCGCCAGCGTGGCGATGGAAGATTGAAAAGGTCTCCAACCGAAAAGATCTTGAACCGTTCGGACATTGTTAATCCTTGTGTGTGTGTTTACTATTTGACCGGTCGTAGCCTTGGCGAAAACACTGCCGCCAAGAGGTCATTGATACTGTCTACTTTCAGAATGGGGTACGTCGAGGGTGTTGCGCGTAACGCAACCACGACGATTCGAAGGGTTTTGTGTTACGCATGAAAGGTCGAAGTGTGAAGGAGCCCGATACTGGGCACCCTTACGACGATGAAGGGAACCTGACCTGGGACTATTGGGAATGGTGGGTCAGCGAGCAGGGTGCCATGGTTTCTCAGCCACTCGGTGTGCTCGTTGAGAAGGGAGCCGGGCGGGAAGAATTGCTCTCGAAGCTGAAGCCGCTATTGCCCTCGGCCCTGAAGACCGCAATTTCGAAAACGGATCTAAAGGGAATACTTCGGCGAATACAGAAAGCGCAAATCGACGTCATGTGGCTGCAGGCGAGCGACATCCGGGCTATTGTGTTCAACGATCCACCTCGACGTCCGCGCCGTTTTACGAACTTGTCCTCGGAGTTGTCCCAGTTGGAGACACTGTTAAAGGGCCTGCTCGCGTCAAAAACAGTTACAAAGAAGCGGTCGATAACCTTGGATGAGGCCGTGGCGGAGCTGGCTCGATACGTCGAGGCTTCAACCGGAAGTTTCCACGACGAAGAGGTTTCTCAACTGATTACGGCTGTGACAGGGCGTGAGATGACGGCCGCTGCCCTTAAGCAATGGCGCAGTAGGCAGAAACAAATTCGCTGATCAGCACCATCTCCGACGAGTTATATGAGACTGGGGCTTTGAGGTGCGCGATCATAGTCGCCTAACGTCGCGTTTATCGTGACGGTTCTGTGCATCCTAACGCTGTGTTCAGACGCAGCAACAATCCATAGCTACTCGGCTCCGCGCCAGTACGAAACTTGTGGCGACCCGTTGGTCGGAATCGCGATGCGCACGTTGTCACAGCCCCCCGGCTCGTTGTCAGAGTCGGTGCCGATCTTCTTCGGGTTCGTGCGACACGCGGTGTCATTGATGTAGGTCGTGAACAGTTGGCCGCGCGCACGCAACTCCGTCTCAATCTCAGGATCAGGAAGCGTGCGATTCGCGTACTTCGTCGGCCCTGACGAGATCACGTACGTGGATGCGCTCACCGAATTCAAGAACGCCTTTCGCGAAGAGGTCATGGAGCCATGATGGCCGGCGATGAGCACGTCCGCACTGAGCTGGTCAACGCAACACGTCAGCAGAATTCCCTCGATGGACGCGGCGGTGGGCGCCACGGTCGGCGCTTTCCTCCCGCCAGCCTCCGCATCACCCATCAGCAAGACGCGTGCTTGCCCAAGGTCCAGTCGCACGACGACCGTGTTTTCGTTCGGACTTGAATGGGTGTCACCATCCGCATGCAAGATGGTCATGGACGCGTTCTCCCCCAATGGGATCGGCACACCCGTCTGGATACGCGTGGAGTGGCTCAGAGTTACCGTCTCCTCCGGCAGCGCCTGTCCGTAACACGTCGATGCCGCGAATTTGATCGCCGACGTGCCACCGTCACGCGTCACGGTGTGATACTGCGCGCCGGACGTACTGACGGCCTTGAGAAAGGCGCGATACCCGCAAATGGGATGCACGCGGCCCGAATCCCACACCTGCCGAACACGATACGCGCCGAACAGATCTGGCAACAGCTCGACGTGATCGCGATGCGGGTGACTGAGAATCAGGTGATCGATCTCCGGGAGCTTCGGCGCGATAAGCTTCACGAAGGCGAGAAAGCGATTGTCCGCGCCGCGAGCGAAGTCGTCGTTGGAGCCGCCGTCATAGACGAGTGTGAAGTTAGGCCCTCGCACCAGAACACCCAGCCCGGTTCCAACGTCAGCGACGTCGATCGTGTACGGGTAAGGCATGGCCGAGATGCCTGGGTCCGGCCGGCCTTCCGGGACCGTGCGCGTCCAGCGCTTGCTGACAAAGCCTGTGACCCCGTTCCGAAGCCGCACGCGATACCAATTCGGCACCTCGCCGAGCAGCTCGGCTGATTGCCCCGCCAGCAGACTACCAACCTGAGCACTGCTGCTCGTCGCGTTGGCGCGGGCTATAACGCGAGTCGTGACTCCGTCATTGGGGACAACGGTGTCGGCGGACGCATGCGCGCCACATACGCAAACGGATGCGATCGCGATACCTGCGAGGAACTTTATCAACACAGCTTCCCAGGACACACCCAATAGGCAACACCCTTATGCGATGAGCATGTGCCCGAGCGATTCTGAGACTTCGACCACGTGCGGTCCTTGCACCGCGCCGTTGCACCAGCTGGCTTGGTCGGCGTCAGCGCGGCGTTCACGGCAGCGTTCGCGCCTACTGACTTCTTGATCGTCGCGCTTGCGTAGCCGGTCTGCGTGATTTTGAAGGTGTAAGCGCCTGCAGGAAGCCGAATGCTGAACTGACCCGTTGAGGAGGTACGAGTGGTACGTGCGCCGGGAGTGATCGTGACCGTTGCGCCTGAGAGCTTCCAGGCAGCATACGCCTTGTCTGTCACGACACCAGAAATTGTGAACGTGCGCGCTATGAGCGCATTGACATCATCGAGATCCACCGGCGTTCTCGAACGGGGTCCGTCATTGGCCGTTGAGTCGCTGAGCGAGCTGATTGGTGAAGGCGCAGTGGGTGTGCTCGCCAAGCTGGGCTGCGACGGACTGCCGCCACATGACATAGCGAGGAGCGCCCAAAGCACCGCCGAGACGGAGAGACGGAACTTCGCCATCGAATACCACCTATTCGCGTTCGATGAGGACGGGAAGACACGGCGATATTGGTATTCGAGCCGGGGGTTGTCAAAGGGATTCTCAGGTGTCCGAGAAGGTCCTACACGAATGCCCTGTTTCAGCACATGCGCTCATAGCGATTGATCTGGAAAACACTTTCGACGACGATGGAGCCTTCCAAAAAGACTGGAGCCTCTGATGAGCCGCCTCGGCGTTGTCGTTTTGGCGCTCGTAACCCTAGGGATTCCTGTGCCTGCGGGCGCGCAGCTCGTCGAGCGGGTTATCGATGGCGAAGCCGTCGCTATCGCAGGTGTCGGCACAATTCACCTCATCGGAGTCGATGCAGCCACCGAAGCAGCTGCGCAGAACGCAGGTGCGTTCCTGCGAATGCTCGTCAGCAACAAGGTAGTGCGCATTGAACGCGATCCGCTTCGTAGGCCGCAGGACGGCTATCTATTCCTCCCTGACGGCACATTCGTAAATGCAGAGCTGGTGAAGCAGGGCTATGCCCGCGCAGCCACGTCACTACCTTTCAAATTCCTTGCGGATTTTCAAGCCCACGAGCAACAGGCTCGCACTGCGAAGTGGGGCATGTGGGCAGCAACATCCGCAACGGCCGTAGCCGCTGTCGGGAACCCGGCCCCCCAGGCAATCACCGTCTACGTGACGCGCACTGGCGAGAAGTACCACAGTGCGGGTTGCCGCTATCTGGCTCGCAGTCAGATACCAATGGCTCTTGCTGAAGCAGCTGCTCGCTTTGGTGCGTGCAGCCTATGCAGACCTCCAACGATAAGCACGCCTCCAACTGCAGCGGCTGCCTCATCATCAAGCGTCACTTCGCCGCCAGCTTCGGTCGCATCGGGCCGCTGCCAGGCCACCACAAAGCGTGGGACACAGTGTTCGCGAACCGCACAGCCGGGTCGCAGCTACTGCTGGCAGCACGGAGGCAGAGCGCATTAGTTGCTGAATCTGGCACGGTTCAGCGCACAGGATCTTGAATTTATGGCCATCACTGATGGCGAGTATCATGCGCCATGTGCAACAACAATCACCCCAAGGCGAAGTAAGTGGAGTCGAATGATCATTCGCGTTGCGCTCACGTCATTCTCATCACCTTGGCTGGCGCAAGGAGTGGTAGTGCGCAAGCCACAACTGTCTTCGCCGGTATCCCGTCTCTCAAGATCAGCGAAGGAGGAACAGGGCGGAATCCCGACACATTGACGCTTGGTGCAGGCGGTAGCTCTCCATTGCGTCATTGGCAACATCGGTGATGAGTATTCTTGGGCATCACGTGAAACCAAGACCACTGGTATTGATCGGCTTGTAGCATTCGACACGTTCATAGCAGTAGATGGCAGCCATTACATTCGGTTATCCCTAAAATGAAGAAGAGCACGGCACTCATGCGTGCTACCGAGGCCGAGGTCGATTATGTCGAGCATCTCCTAATCGGCCTTTCGAAGCGTTATCTACTACGGGAAGGCGAGGTAGCCTCCAAATGCGTGATGTAATCCTCTACGGCGCACTACTGCTCACAGTCTCATGCGCACGCTCACCAGCGTCGGACAACTCTGCCGCTGCGACTATCGCTAACGCGCTGACCCCTCAGCGACACACTTCGAAGGAGTATGCGGCGATGTCGCGCGCGGTGTGGAGTGGTTTCGAGTGCGCAGCGTTGGCTTCAAAGATAAACAAACCAGATGACGCTCAGCGTCTATTCACGTTTGCGTACGAGCAGGGAAAGACCTTCATCGCGGCGCTGCAGGCTGGCGATGTGAAGGACGACGATCTCCGTGGGGAGATGCCGATGATTGTTGGCTGGCTAATCCGCGATGGCGGGCCCAGCGTGGACTTCGTACTTGGAAAGATATGGTCTGAGGCCCAAGACGAGGCCCTGAAGGATGTTTATAAGACGGGCGAAGAATACAACGATGAGAAAGTGCAGATGCTCGTCGCACGAAACAGCTTTTCCAAGTCGAACTGCGCATTGGTAGGCAAATAGCGTCGGCTCCTCATAAGAACCTCGCGTTGTCGTTTTAACGCTGTCGTGCATATCGCTTGGCAGCACCGTCATCGGGCTGAAAGGTTTTCACTACTCCGCCGGATTGAGATGTGTGGGAACAGCCGAACTTGGTGACATAAGCGCCCGGCATAAGCACCACCTGCCTGCACGCGACCGAGGACCCGCACAAGGTGCCTGTAGCATCCTGTGGTTATGCGTTGCGCCTGGCAACAGGCTATCTAGCGCTGTTGCAGTTCTGCAATTGTGCGATTGACCTGATCTTTTTCATAATTCGCGTCCCGTCGCTGAACCTCTCTGTACCACCGCAGGGCCGTATCATACGCCCGATTATTGTAAGCTGCGGCCGCGACGTTGAAAGGAGCAACGGGGTCCTTCGGCGCAAGTTCGGCCGCCTTTTCATACGCGAGCATCGCCTCAGGCCATTGTTTCAGCGAAAAATATGACTTGCCAAGTTCGAAGTGCATAGACGCGAACTTACCATCTGACAGTCGGATCGCACTCGTAGCCGCGCTCATAGCCTCAGTGAAGCGGCGTAAGTTATTTAGTGCCTTTGCCAGCAAGTAATGTGCTTGCGCGTCGGTAACATCAATCGCGACCGCCTGTCTTGCATGAGATAGTGAATCCTCGTACACACCGCGCTCGTTCAACATAGCGGCGATAATTCGATGTGACAGTTGAGTTCGTCGTTCAGCGTTGCGTTTGGTAGCCGCGAGTTCGATACATTGCCTAGCGCCAGGTAGTGCCTTGTCATAGTCCGACGCATAAAAATAACTCACACTTGCCTCACAGAGATGCGTGTCTTGCGTTGGAGCTTTTTTGAACGCGACCATCCAGGCATCGCCCGCGTCAGAATATCTGGCTTCGTCATCCAGAAATCTTGCGTACTCAACCCATCGGGATGCGTCTAAATTCTCCTGGGGTATTCTCTTAAACCAGCTCTCCGCCTCGGCAGGTCTCTTTAGGCTCTGACTCGTACGAAATAGGGACATCAGTACGTCCGCACGATCAGGCGCGTCCCCTTGGAGAATGGACGCCTTAACATAAGTGCTATGCGCAGCGGTGAATTTTTCGGCTTGGTATTGAATATCTCCTAATAGTTGAAGATCACCCAACGACGGACGGCTTAATGCGATTGCTCGCGTAATGGCCTGTTCCGCCTCGTCGAGTTCTGGCGATTGACCGGTGGCGTTCGTAGCAAAGTAAAGCGCCCTGGCAAGATCGATTAACACATTCTTGGTGACAGGTTTCGTCAAACCAACCAGCCTGCGAGCGGCTGCAACTTGAATGTCGGCATCAAATATTCCAGCCAACTCATACGCGTCAGACAGTGCCGTGCGGTCGCTGGTTTCGTTGATCCCTTGGATCAACACCTGTCGGTATTGCTGGTCGAGCTTCTGGTACGGAGAGTTTTGGTCAGTGGAGAACGCGGTACTATCCCGACTCGCCTGCAGGGCCTTGGCCGAATCGAGGAAGGAAGCGCCTGCTAACGGAGCTTGACCAGCGATAAAACTTTTAACGACGTCGAGCGGCACTGCGAAATTGAGGTTCTGCGCATTCTTCAGGACGGCGACCGCAACACCCACTAACTCACCGTCAGAATTCAGAATCGGTCCGCCGGACGAGCCAGGCGATATCGATGCTGAAAATTGAGCAACTCTACGTCCTTCGATTTCCCTAATGCCCGTGAAGAGGCCTTGCGTCAGCGTTTTTTCAAACCCTCGCGGGCTCCCCATAGCAAATATTGTCACTCCAGGACTGGGGTCCTTCAGTGCAAACCGCAGCGGAGGTGAGTCACTCTTTGCCGGCATTCGGCACATAGCGAGATCGTTCAGCCGGTCTATGCGCTGTGTCTCACATTCCACCCGCACTGGACCGAAGCGCACGAAAATCTTCCCTGCATCCGCGACGTGAGCGTTGGTGACGATCTGCTCATCTGTGACGAGAAACCCGCTACCGGACCCAACCTGCTGCCCATTCTCATCTAGTATTTCTAATAGAAATACCGAGTCGGCGGCTTGCTTGTAAATTCGTTCGCCGATCTGCTGGCCAGGGACGCCTTGCGCGTCTACGTGGCACGGCGAGATGAACACGAATAGAACGAGGGCGACTAATACGCTCTTTTGAGCCATGTGGCGCTCCGAGCTGGGGAACCGAAGGTCCACTAAAAACCGGCATTATAGCGGAAGGCCGTCGTGGGCACGCCACCGAGCCAGGGTTTATTTTCCATTGGGCTCATGGGTCTCATTTTCCGTCAATTTGCTCACGCTTATCGTGGGCCAGTAAGGTCTCTTCATGGGCATGGCCGTAGAGCGCATTTTTGGCGGCATAGTGGCATCTCGACGGTTGGTGAGCCTTACGTTTAGCCGCCCGTCGCGCATGTAGTTCTTGGTCGCCCTCCGAAGGCGCTGTCGTTCACGAGCCTTGGTTCTCGCGCTCAGCCACGTTCTTCTGCCACTGCGCAATTTCAGTCTCGGTCGCGAGCAGTCGAGCGAGGTATTCAAAATGATAATTCGCATCCGCCTGCCTGATGACGCACACGAAGGCGACTCGGCTCTCTGGCGAGAGCCTATGAGCCACGAGCCACAGTTACTGACGGCTGGCGCGGAAGCCAAGGTAGTCGAAAGCGTCGGGTGTGTCAGTCGTGAAATGATCAGACTCTGAGACATACTCAGCCAGTGCTCGCGTGAGGCTCAGGTCACCGCGCAGTCTCGACTCATGACGACAATGACGCCACGTTGCGTTTGACCCCGGCTGATGCGTTCCACGGTGGCCAATCGCTCGTCTGAGGCAGCCTTCAGAAGGCACATGAACTGCAGCCCGGCAGCTGCGTCGAAGTCCTCAGGACTCCAAGGATGTCCCGTGGGAGCGTCTTCGACTGTTCTCAGAACCGACTCTATTCCGCTGGATCGCGGAACGAAGGACCACCATCCGCCTCCCCGAACAAATTTCGCCTTGCGTCGGTCCGTCTTTGCGATCCATCGTGGCGGCTCATGAGGTTCCGGCTCATGCTTTGCTTTGCGTTTCGCAGTTCTGAACGCAGTTGGCGCAGTTCACTCCGCAGATGCTCCACCTGCCATGCCACAAAACAAATGGCGAGGACTAGCACAATCATCATCGATTCAATCGGGTGCGCCTGCAACGCAGAGTCGAGAAAATGCCACGTCGCAACAACCGCAGCCAAAGGCCACACAACCATGACCACAAACAACGCTTCGCCCTCGCTAGGAGTTGAGCCGAACCATCCGCTACGCAGAATAAAAAAGCCGAAGAGCGCGTAGCAACCAAAGACAGCCAGAATTCCCTCTGCCCATTGCCTGCCTGCCGAAGCGGTCATCATCCGCGCTATCTCTTTATCGACTCCCATATCGAGAAATTGTCCATACGTCGGCGTGGTGCCCTGTCGCCACGGGCCCTCACCGCTCTGGAGCGGTCGGGGCTTGAAATCACCCGCACCACTTGCGACTCGGTAAACGCAGAATGCTCCCCAAGCTGCGGAACCGCTCACTACTACAAGACCGATAAGCATTGCGACATAGAGCCACAAGCCCACGCCGTCAGGCAGGAGCGCCGCGACAATGAAGGGGCCGCGAGTTACCGCGAGAACAGCCACGACACCAAGGGCGACAATCGAAAGGATTCTTAGACTTCGCATTAGCGGGCCGCCGTTCATCGACGTAGGCGCTGGCATCGTTGTATCCGATCGGGCGTGGTCCACAAAGGATAGCATTAGCAACTATCTGGCGTGCCACGCAAGGCTCGCAAGACGCCCAAACACCCGGACCTCAGACGGCTCGGCGCGAGGATTCGGACGCTACGGCTGCAGAAGGGACTGTCGCAGGAGGCCCTTGCGGATACAGCGAAGATCGGCCGCAGCTACATGAGTGGGATTGAACGCGGCGTTCGCAACTGTTCAGTCCTACATGTCCTCCGTGTCGCCCGCGCCCTGCGCATTCCGGCGGGACATTTGTTTACTTGACCGACTCTTCCTAAGAGAACAGATAGTTTGCAATTCCGGGGGTGTTGCTGAGACCATTGATACGGTCGCCCGGCATAGAATGCGACAACCTTAAAGATGGCCGACCTGCTGCGAACTGGATTACGGCTTCTTGAACTCGAGACGGCGATCTCGCGCAATCTTGACGTTCGCGGATCTGCGGAGCTTGTCGACTATGATTCCTCACGCGTCGCCGGGCAAGCCGCACGACTCGCGATGTTGATTCGCGGGCAGGATGTCATCGAAGATGAACAACGACTTAAGAAATTGGCCGCGGTCGAACTCGGAATTAGCGCCTCCGAGTATTCTGTCATTAGACGCTTTTTGCTAGATGCAGACCTCGTGCAGGAAGGCGAGCATCATGGCAGAACCGTTTTATTGGAGAAGGTCGAGCGACTTGACCACGCCGCCAACTATCGGCGTGTAGCGGACGTTTGGACCTCCCGAGACACAACCGATAAGGAACGTGCGTTAGTAGCGACACTTGATCGCCTTGTGGACGCACCTTCCTCGCTGACGAAGTTGACCGAGCTAACAGGCCTCACGCCGGACGAGCGCAATGCCGTCCTTGAGGTGGGAGCCAACTCTGCGCTTATCGATAAGCTCGATCAGCAGGAGGTGTTCTTTACCCCGTTGCTCTGGGACGTTGAGCCGAAAAAACTTTCGAAGTTTCTTACCATCGCTGAGGCGACCGCATTTTCACAATTACTGGTACAGCTGAAGCATAAACCCGGAAGCGACTTCACAGCAGCGGGTGATCAGATTGTCCAGCAAGCGATCAGCGCTGGCATTCTTCCAACTTACGGTGTGCGTTCCGCTGGCGGGCCACGGCAATACGCGTTCGCGCCATATAGCGGCACACTGCTCACGTCTGACTCTGAGAAAACCATCCTCGACAAAGCACGGGCTATCGTTGCGTGCCTTCGTTATGGAACCGAAGCGGCTGTGGTGAGCAGGATAGGGTCTCCACAGGCCATTATCGGAGCCCTCGTTAACAGTAACCGCGGCTACCGAATTGGTCCTCACTCAGAATACAAAGGTCAGTATGGGATGCTTGTCGCACGGCAGATCGGTAAGATTGCCAAGGCGTCAATCGGCGGACGGTATTATTTTGAGTTGATCCCAACGAAAGATAACCTCCGCGCCTGTAAGATTGCTTCCGAGCTGTTGCGATCCGGCGAACTGATGGGACACAAAGACCCTGGCGGTGACACGGCAATTGAACTCATCAAGGTAGAAGTCAATCAGCCGATCCAAGAGGTTAAGGTTGCCAAGAAAAAGCGCGCCCCAAGGGCAGATGAACTTGCCGGGCTCATCGAAGGGCTCAGGTCAGTCTAAGAAAACAAGTGGAACTGCGGGCTCTTCGACCGCCTTCAAGGGCGCGGCGGATCTTGATCTCGAGCTAAAGCTGATGACGGCGGCGGCGCTCAGCGCGAGTGGCTACTACTGCCAAATAAATGTAAACGTGTCCGCGACGGATGAAGCGGGGCTTTCCGACATCACCGACGTTGACGTGCTTGCCATCCGTCATGAAATCTCGTTCGTTCCGAAGGTTCTAGCCACGAGTTGCAAGGCCGGAACGAAGTTGAGTCCAGCGAAAGAGATATTTTACCTGCGAGGAGTCCTGGAGTATTTACACGCTTCAGAAGGCGTCGTCTTACTTGCAAACAAACCTTTAGCTCCACACCTGAAAGATCTTGGCCGTCAGTTGAATGTGCTGGCTCTTGCCGGACCCGAAGTCGACCGTTGGCATAAGGCTCTAAGCAACGGAATAGCTTCCCCGGGATATTTCGAACAAACACGCTTCGCGCATGTGGAAGCGAAGCTTAGCAGGATCCCGATCGAGCTCACTCAATGGTTACGAGTGGATTTTTGGTTTTATCAGGATTTCAGAAATCTCTCACGAGTGCTCGGATATGTTCGGCGTTTCGCAACCGCTTTCGACGGCACGGCAGATTGGCATGAAGCCGCGCTTTACTACATCGCCGGTCATCTCACTCTCACGGTGTTGGATTTTTGCAGGATAGTTTCGTTACTTGGGGTCGATTCCATCTTGGAGACCGCTCCGGCTTATTTGTTCGGTGGCACGGCCTCCTACAAAGCCAGAAAAGACCTCTATCTCAGAGTGCAGCAAATGCTACGGGAGACTGGGATGATCGCCAAGGGCGGGAGCGCATTGCCTCCGCTTGAGCCTTCATATGTGCCCGGCCTAGCCGAACTTGCGATTCGTTTCATTGATCGACCCCATGCCGCGATCAAGGTCCCACAGATTTTTCAGGATTACCTTTGGCGAACTAGCGGCGCGACAGGCATTATCGCGGCGGACGCGACACATCTGGCAACTAAGAAACTCGCGCAGGACGTCCTGGATTTTTTGAAAGCAGCGACCGGCCTACGATGGGTGCCAAATCTGTTTGCTCCTGCGGCGGCAACAGTGTCTCCGTAGACGATTTACTCAAGCGATTCGCACGGAGATCGGCCTGTGTCAATTAGCAGTAATTCGCATGCTTCGCTGCGACGACTTGACGCCTCGGTTGCGATCTGACGGAAGTGTGGCTCTCACGCCAGCCCACCAGTGTGACGCCCTCGCAAAAGTAGTAGACGCAGAGTCGCCGTACCAAAGCAGCTGTGACGCGCGGAGGGCCTGGCGCCCCAACTTGGCCTGCTCGGCTGACTCAAGGACGTTATTTGCGAGCCACCGAATCGAACCAAGGAGATCGAAAAATGGCGTGTGCGCAAATGCGAGCGGGGAACTAAGATGCGTCGCTGTGTATTCCTCCACGGGCATTGACGTGCGGCTTCTGGAACGTGGCGATTTTCGTCGTCACCCACGTTGTGATTGGGGTTGGACATCGCCCAAATAGTGGGGTCTATTTCGCAATATTGCTGCGCGCGTCCTCGAGGTTTATGGGCAGCTGTCAGCGCCGTATCCACAGGAAAGGTTAGTAGTGCCGTTAACCCCTCACCTCGATCAATTTCACCAGCGATGGCGCCAAAAGGCGGCTGGTTACGGTGATGTAGAAACACGGGACTGGTTTGATAGATTTTTTTCACTCTACGTCGTATTTAACGCTCTATATACTGAAGCAGCGCTTGACCTTGAGCGGAATGGCCTGATCACGTTGGATTCGACTAGAGGTATTCCGGACGATAGAGCTTCGCAGGAATATGTCGTCCAATACGTCGGCGCAAAAGCGCTCGTTAAGGCCCTTACAGACGACCCAGCCGTCACTGCTGCGCTCGCGCAGATTGAGCAATTTCTGCAGCAACATACATATCATTTTAGGCTGAACAGATTGACAGGCAATGCCCAGGACGCAGAAGATGAGCGCATCCTAGTCGACTTGCAAAGCAATGATACGAACGCAAAAGCCTGCTCAGTCCTTGAGGTACTCTACTGCGTGCGCTGCAATATGTTCCACGGCCACAAAATGTTCGAACCCGTGCAGGTGGACTTGCTGCGACCAGTAATCATTATTTTGGCAAAAGTCATTGATATCATTCACGCCCGTCTCGGCCGATAGCGGCTGAGCTTAGCCGTCCGAATCGGCTGATAGCGAGTCGCAGCGGGCTTTCGGATGCTTCAACTCATAAGGCGCGACGACGGGCACGCCGGGGGCGCAACGACGCGAGCGGCGGTTTGGCGCGTCGGGTTCGAGCGCCACTCGTGTGCGCACAGCCTGCAACGCCACTGCATGACTAGCGCTCCGCGTTGCCGAGTCACCTTAAGCTACGCTGATCCAAACTGAACTCGCGGCGCATTCGGGCTGGGGGGACTTCATCTGCGCCACTCATTTTAGTTCCGAAGCAGACAACGACCGACGACATTAAGCGCGGACGGAGAACAAAAATCCGTCCCCCCAAGTATTCCGCTTGCGCGCTGTTTCGGGCTTGGCCCGGAATAAATCAAACGATGAGGGGAACGACGCGCGTTGCTTACGAGGAGCGCCGATGACGTTGCTAATCGGAATGGTCAATCCAACGAATGCAGTGCTGGTCGCGGACCGTCGGCTCACTGTCAACGGAAGATTGCACGATGATGAATCCAACAAAATCTTCACACTCACGACTCGAGATGCTCGTGTTGCGTTTGCATATACAGGACTAGCCAAGGCAGGCGGATTCGAGACGCGGCCGTGGTTGCTTCAGACGTTGTTGGACGCCGCAAGAACCGAATCGAAAATCAAGCCGATGCTAAGCCACCTGACGTCTACAGTTGCAACAACTCTCGCCAGCATCAACGTCCCTGACAAGCGGCTATCAGTGATGTGTGTGGGATATCGTTATGACGACCACACCCACGCACTGGTGGCGCTAGTCAGCAATTATGACGCATTTGGGCGATCTCCTAGCGCCCGAGCAGCTTCCGAGTTCACTCTCGAGACTATCGAAGAACGGTCTATGGCGGCCGGACAAGTTCTCGGCGCCGAGATCGCGCCGGAAGACTTCGAATCGCTGCAGGTGCTCCTCCGAACCCAACGAGTGCCTGCTTCTGCCCTGGTCGGCAAGGGGGTCGAGGCGATTCAAATGGCGGCGAGTTCTCCATATTCGCGTGGCGTGATAGGCAAGCAATGCTCGAGCATCATCGTGCCCAGCGACCTGTCACAACCTGCAGAACCTGCCTATCACTCGGAAACCGTCTCTTACAAGAGTTATGGGTTGTCTCACGTCGAAGCACGAGGAGGAGAACACGGGTTCGGGTTTATTGACTCGCCGGAGGTAGAAATTAGAGAAAGTGAAACACCCATTCCGCTAGCAGGACCGAGACTGCGTTCCAACGCGCCGTGCTGGTGCAGAAGCGGTAAACTATACAGAAATTGTCACGGGCGCGGCTCACGCTGAGTCGATGAGCGCGACTTTCGCGCGGCGCGTGAGTCATAAAACTCCGCTAGCCGAACGCCACGGTTATTCGTGACAATCGTGGCAGATTGCGCTGTTTTTGCTGACTAGCGAGTATCAATCACAGGACAACCACTTTTGGGTTCAGTTCCTCGAACATCATCCCCGCGTACTGACGCCGCTGCGATGATTGCACGTTTGAGCAGCCTCCTAACATGCGAATCTCGAAACCCTGTCCCATTCATAGCTGACTTCCATGCTCGGCGCAATAACTGGCGACATCATCGGCTCGGTGCACGAGCATGCGGGGACGAAGACCAAGCAGTTCCCTCTCTTCGTTCCGCATAGCCGGTCAACTGACGACACGGTTCTCACCATGGCGGTCGCTGACGCCCTGCTGAACGGCCACGACTACGTCGATTGCTTCCATGTGTATGTCAGCTCGTATCCAGACGCCGGGTATGGCCGCTCCTTCATGCGGTGGGCGCATGGCCGCAATCGCGAACCTTACAACAGCTTTGGCAACGGCTCCGCCATGCGCGTAAGCCCGGTTGCGTATGCCTTCGAGACTTTGGACGAAGTGCTCACCGAAGCACAGCGGTGCGCAGCCGTAACGCACAACCACTCAGAGGGGATCAAGGGTGCAAAGGCAGTCGCTGGTGCTGTGTTTCTTGCACGCAAGGGCAGCGGCAAGTCAACTATTAAGGAATTCGTCGAACAGACATTCGGATATGACCTCAGCCGCCACGTTGACGCGATACGCCGCACGTACGGGTTCGACGTGACCTGCCAAGGAACTGTGCCCGAGGCGATCATTTCGTTTCTCGACTCCAACGATTTTGAGGATGCGATTCGAAACGCCATCTCACTCGGCGGCGATGCGGATACGCAGGGGTGCATTGCTGGTGCGATAGCTGAGCCATTCTACGGAGGCGTTCCAAGCGAAATCCGGTCACGAGTGCTCTCGCTGCTGGATGAAAGACAGCACGAGGTGCTTGATGCATTCCAGCGCCAATTCTCGACCGTGTTTTCGGCGGTCGATGCGCGCGGACAATAGGCGAAGTTGGCGAACGGATCACCCAGGGTCCGCAAAGCCGGGTGAATCGCGGAACGTGGTGGCACCGAGCCATGCTGACATGGTCGCATGATGGTTCATAAACGAGGGCGAGCAGCGTATACAATTCCCCGCCAAGCTCAATGGCTCGTCGATACTTCTGGGTCGTGAGCGCCCGCAGGGCGCCAAGGTAACCTGCCATGTCCATTAAAATCGAGCGCACTCTCGATGGTGCATACCACATCAGAGCCGGGAATGAAGAAGTCGTATTGCGAAAGTCTGATCTCAAGGTGATTGCGGACCAAGCCGTCGCTGACGGGATTTTGAAGACTGGGGACCGGCCAGGCATCACAAATCCGAATAGAGAAGAAGCCGAAGCTGCGTTTATAAAATTTGTAAACGACCAACCCGGCTATGCATGCGGCTACGTCACCATGTATATCGTCAGTGTGTTAATCACCATTTTTCTTTTTGGGTGCCTTGCCGTTATCGCTGCGGCCGTCATTTACAGCCTATTTAAGCGAGCATGACTGAAAGGACATCGATCCTTACACTATCCAAGAAGCTGGCCAATCTTGCGCACGCCCTCCAACATTGCACGTGATTGCCATCGAGCAGCGATCCCACACCATCGGCGGATGACGTCGCATTGGCCGAACGTGAGATCGAAATCGCCCGTGTTGCCGCTGGCGCCCGCTGCTCTGGAACGTCTGGCGCACGCGGGTCTACAATCTCGACAGGCGCCAATCACAAATGGTGAGTAGGCCATCAACGGCGCCGAAGCGTCAGACTGCGGTCACTTGCAGAGCGTCAATCCTCGGTCGATGAACGGCTGTAAATTGGCTAGAACAAACCCGTCCTTCAGGATCGACCTGCCATCAGGGAACCCGAACTCTCGTGCTGATCCGTTGATTCCGTATTGGATGCCGTTGCCAGTATCGAGCAGAATAAGTTTACGTGCTCGATCCGTTTCGCATAACAGCTTCCCTTCGGCGATCGTGAACCGCCACAGATTGCCGAACTCCTGGCTGGTAACGCGGATTCCTGGCGGCTCACTGTTCCCACAAGCGAACATCGAGACAACAGCGATCGTCACGGTGATGCGGCTCAACATTTCATGCACGACGCCGGGCACGTTGGCGCAGTGATGCACGCGGCGGTTTTGGGCGAGCGGTTAAGTCCCCCCACTCATGCGCGCACAACGTGCAGCGCCACCGCATCACGAGCGCCCCACCACGCTCGCGGGTCACTTTGGAAACTGCGACCCAGACGGAGCTGGCAGCGCACTCAGGACATGGAGACTTCATACGGTCATTGCCATTTTATCCGAGCGTCCAACAGCCAGTCGCCAATCGTTGTTAACTCAGGTTACCCCCACTGGTTTCTTCCTATCGGCCAGAAGTGCTGGCACTCGAATCTGATTGTTGGGATCTAGTAGCTCTTGGTAAGGACCCGAGTATCGTTGGGGATGCCTATAGTACATGCCGAGAATCATGTGAGTTTCCGCTCGTTCACCGAGGGTGAATTTGGCCTCTATCCGTTCGGAATTAGCATCACGCGGTGTGTAGTTAGGATCGCGCTCGAAAAACGCGCGGAAATCTGGAGTTGGGAAAATGTAGCCGTGCTTTGCATAGATGCTATTTCGCAATAAGAGGAGTTCGAGTGGTGTAAGGTTGCTTAGTTCTCTCTCCGTGATTCGAACCTCGTGTCGTCCCTCAAAAACCGGATCTTCGATCCATTGGTCGCGATTGGCTTTCATCTTAGGGTATAGGTTCCTCCGTGCAAATCTGTTGCGGTTAGACCCGCAGACTGTTGTGAAATGTCGATTATGAACGTCGCTATAAATCGCGACCAGTTCGTGCCCACCTTGAAGCCACGGCACGCCAAACCTACCGCCGGCAGGCACTGGCGCGCAATTGACTATTTTCTGCGTGGCACCGTCTGCCGCCAGGTCTGCGACGAGGATGTTTAACGCGGGCCCATTACCGACATTATCGACGTGCCACCGTTTTCCGGAATGTAGCGTGAAGACCAGGATCGGTCGGTCGGAGTTCGCCCTGGTGAATGCATAGGCTATTAGAGCAACTGACGTTGAGACAATGAGAGCGACGGCCGACATTGCAATCTCTGAGTTCATGATTGGCCTCTTGGCGGAGTCGGATTTAACTGTAACTCTTTCGTTGTCGCCCTGTCACCTGAGACAACGTTTTAAAGCCATCGTTTAAGGTATCGGGTACTTTGAAACTCTTCATCGATGGTAAGAAGGATGCGGCGCACAAACCACACTATCGCGCGGGACGGCCGGACCAGTAGCACAGTAGTCCTCGAGCAGTGGTGTCGGGACAACGATTGGAAGCTGGTGTTCTTCGAGGGGGCAAGCAGGGCTCCACGCGCGGGCTACTGGGTGTGCTGTTTGACGCGCGCGATTCAGTTCGTCCTGGTGAAGATGAGAACATAGGCTACAGGCAGCGGAAGTTGATGCACCGAAGCCCTAATTGGTGCGTTTCGGAAGAGGGTCATGCCAGCGACCAGCTAGGCGGCGACGGACATTACCGCTCAACGACGATGTGAATGATGCGACGCTGTTTAGGGTTTTCCAAGTCCCCGAAGGCACTATAAAGAAAACTCACCTCGTTCTCAGCGGTCGGTTTACGCGCCAACAGCGCAAATGTGCGCAGTCCTCCGCCGCCCAGCGCCGATGAAGAATCGGGGGCGAATGAGGAGCCGGTCAGCTGCACGCTGTCGGCATGGACAATCGAGACGTTCCACTCGTACGGAGTGGTGGGGTTCTCGACCATGCTGACGTGCAGTTCGTCACCGACTTGAAGGAACAGAAGGTCCGGCGCCTCTTCCAAATAAAGCTTGTGCGTCGTCACACGCTGACGCTACCAAACATAGAGTTCGTGAATCAACCCGTCTGATTCTTCCCTATAGTCGACGCGGCTCAGAGACACGCGTGCGCTCGCCGCCAACAAGGTCAATGCAATAAAGCTCGAACTGTTCGTGTACGCCAACTGACGCCAGCCAACGCCGTCGATCCAAATCCAGCCGATTTTGTCGTTCGCGAAAGTCCAGAGCCCGAGGACGCGTTTGTCGCGCTGCCACTCTCGGCCAGTAGCAACAGAAAGCAGGTCACTCACGCGATGAAGGGCTTCGTCCGATTGCGGCGCATACAAACGGCGACGCTCCTCGTCTGTTAATTCGCGAGGGACCGCTTCGAGCGGTGGTAGTAAGCCAGACGGACGCGCGTTGTCGTTTGACATACGTGGCCTCACAAGACATACAGTTCTGCGATTACGCCATTTTCTTCTCTCGCGTTAACGCGGCGGCGCGCGGTTTTTGCGGAAATCGAGAGGCCAAGTAACTGGAGGAAGACGGTATCGGAATTCGCTGCCAACCGCTTCCATCCAATTCCGTCGAGGTAAATCCACGCGTACCGTTCGATGTCTATCGTCCACAGCCCTGTGAGAGCGACGTCGTTATACCACGCAGGTGGCGTCGGCGGTCCTGGCTGGACTCCCTCGATCGCGTCGACCGCCCACATCTCGGCATCGATTCCTACGGATCCATAGCCGATACGGAAATATCCGCCATCGCCCCAGCGGTCGCTCCAGCTGTTCTTAAAGATCCAAAACCGCCCTACGTCGTCGTATCCAATGCAACACACGCAATGGCCTGCGAGGAAACCACCCCATTGATATCGATAGACGCCACCGGGATTCGACCTGAAGAACGGTTTAAAGTCTTCATAAACATTGAAGCACGCGACCAAGGGCCCACGCGTTGACAGCCACGCTTTCATATCGGCGTTCGGTTCTATGCGGCGCCAAGAAGTCACTTTTCGCGCCCGCGTTGTCCAGTCTGCACACAGTCCTGTGCAGTTTTGGTCATAGTCGTAGTAGGGATAACACTGCTCGTCGACAACGCCTTTGCGTTCGAATGCACGTAAAGCGGCCGACGGCCACCACCCATTGTTGCAGTGCCTGCCTTCCGCCCGTCCGTGGCAATAAAACAGATGTGCTTCAGAAAAATTTACCGCCAATCCTGGATTCTGCTGAAGCACCCGCGCAGTGCCCTCTACAACAGCGATTGTGCCAAAAGCGACGCAGGAGCCGCAGTCGCCCTGGTGCTTAATGGCACCGACGTAGTTCTGGCCGTTGTGATTACGCCAGTCAAACCTCTGCGGATATCGCGTTACTCGCGTTACGTCCTGCGGTTTTGCTGAGGCGATCCGCTCTCGCTCGCGAAGTGACGGCTCATCGGGTCCAGGTGTGTATCCGAAGCCCAGGTTTGCGTCGTTGAAGTCAATGCTGGGTCCGTCTGGATTGTCTGGCACTTGTCCTCTCCATCCAGGTTCCTGCCCACGGGCGATGTTAACGCAGTTCGAAGTGTGATACGCCAAGAAGCCGATGCGCGTTCACGACAGGCAGATCCGACGGTTGTGGCTGGTTCGATCAGCCCAGTCACTCGACGCTGCACAGCTGCACTTCCATTTTCGTCACATGCATGTTCGTTCCACCTATTTGATGCTGAAGGGCGCTGCATGGCGGACGGGATCGCCTGTAAATTCGAAGCGTAACTCCCACGACCCTGGGGATAACCCTTTTGTCCTCAGATTTAGCCGGTACGCCTGCTGAGCGGACTCGTAAACGAAATTTACATCTGGCTGCAGCGGCGGCGGCTCCTCCACCGTCTGTGATGTTTCAGTGCCGACATAGATAAGTTGCCGAACGTTCGCGATTAGCGAACTACTTGACAGGTTCTGTCCTGCGACGTCGCATGCTCGAAGTCGAATCGGAATCGTGCTGCCGGCCTTCTTCGATTTATCGTCGTCGTAATCCAAACACACTCCGTAAGTCACTTCGATGGTTTTTGTTACGGTCGCTTCCACATAATTCAGCGTATCAATTGGACGGAACCGTGCGGTCAGCACGTGCTGGCCGACTGGTAAGGTCGTTCCGGCGGCTGGCGTGTACGTAAAAGTCCCTCCGATGTTGGCGCTTGGCGACAAATGAGCGGCGCCCAATGGAGTGCCCACGACGATGGGCGTCGACGCGATCCATTGAATGAGCGGCGCAGCTTTTGTAATTGTCAGAGTCGCAGAGGCAGTAGCGGACGCGTAGTTGTTTGAGCCAGCATAGCTCGCTGCTACGGCGTAGGAGCCGGCGTTAATTGGCGCGGCGACTGCACCGTTATAGGTAACGTTGATCGGCCCTAGAGCTTCGCCGAAGACTCCCGCGGCGGTCACCACAGCGGCGTGTGCGCCTCCATCGTAAGTCGCAGACGCCGCAACAATCTGAAGCACAGGCTGCGCTGGCACAACGCGCAATGTGCGCTCGACGGTTGCGCTATCCGTGTATGAATCGGCTCCCGCGAACATCGCCACAACAATATGCTCACCCGCGGCTAACACTGTGCCCGGGGTAACCGAGTACGTCAGCGTTCCTGCAACATCGACAGTAGCATTGAGCTGGTTCGCTCCTATCGGTACACCGTAGGTCAAGGAATGCGGTGACCAGGAGATGATGGGTCTGCGCCGTATTGATCCAGTGACGAAGGCCGTATTGTTGCCGATGTTCACCTCGGCACCATCGATGCTGACGTATGCGTTGATCGTTCGCACGCCAGAACTGCTGAAGTTAGCCATAACCTCGACGTCCCGTGTTTGGGTGAGGTCTCCAACGGGGCACGCAAACGCCGTAGTCGACTGGGCGATACACGCCGAGGACAGTGGGGCCATGGCACCGTCGCTCGAGAACTGAACCCACGCGTCAGCACCCGCTCCCGGTCCTAAAGTATTGAGCGTCACCCTTAGCGCAGTGGCTTCGCCCACGTAACCGATCGGTGCAACTGCCCATAGGAGGGTTGCGTCCGTCCGGAATCGAAAACCGGCAACAGGTTCCGTTGCTGTGCATGCGACGAGCATTTCGAGCAGCCGCGGTTCCGATACGCCGAGTGTATCTGTCAGTGCTAACAAAGCACCGAGCGTCATGGATGGCCAATTGGCCGGTAATTCGGAGCAGGACAATGTTCCGCCGCTACTGTTCAACCCCGCTCCCGTACCGAACGATTCTCCTGGTGCAAAACCGATGGCAGGGTTTCTTGGGAGAACGAATGGCCCTAGTCCGCCACGAGACGCACCCGGGAAAG
>JADMIO011346890.1_pt1 | contig 93599 bp, 77 predicted proteins | sample 8958161 | NCBI WGS metagenome assembly JADMIO01 (sample SAMN16585339, study PRJNA669376) | soil metagenome | isolation source: Crop rotation soil | place: USA: Cullars Rotation, Alabama | collected 2011
GCCGCGACTTCAAGTCACGTGAATTCCAAGCTTCGGATCCCACTGTGCTGGAAAGTCGATGTAGTCCGCGCACTGAATCGCAACGATGGCGCCGGGCTTCGCCTGATCGCGACGGAGACAGGTTTGTCTCGCGGCGCCGTGCATCGCTTGCTCGAAACACTCGTGACCGATGGTTACGTTCGCAAGGCGAACGGCCATTATTACTTAGAGCGCAAACTCCATACCCTTACTGCAGGGATGCAGGAAGGCGATTGGGTCAGCACCGCGCAGCCGGCGATCGACGATCTGTGCCGCGAGGTGAAATGGCCGATCTCGCTCGCGCGTCCCAACGGTCTTGGGATGGAGACGTGCGCAGGCACCGACGACATCAGCCCCTTGCGGCATCGCACCGTACGTCTCGGCATCAAGGTGCCCATGGTGTGCAGCGCTTCGGGCCGCGCCTATGTCGCGTTCCAGCCGGACAACATCCGGCACATGATGGTCGAGATGCTCGGCCGCCATGCGGATTTTCCTGAAGATCAGGAACTGTGCCGCAATGCGCAGTCGGTCAACGAGATGCTCGTCGGCGTGCGGCAGAAGGGCGTGGCCACGCTCGAGGGTCGCAACCGTACCAGCATTGTCGCCGTGCCGATCATCCGCGGCGAGGGCGAAGTGCTTGGCTCGCTGTGCCTGCGCTATTTCACGGCGTCGCTGGCCCCGGCCGATGTAGTGCGCCAGCACCTCAGCAAGATGCAGGCAGCCGCCACGCGGATCGCCGCAGCCGCACCGCCGCGCGCGAACTGAAGAATTTCACGCAAAGAAAAAGCCCGCACCGGCGTGCGCCGATGCGGGCTTTCTTGTTTGCGCCGCGGACGCGGTTACTTCGGCATCGTGCCTTTCACGCGCTTGAAGCTGGCGGCCGCATTCTGATCGCCGCTGCCGTACTTGTAAGAGTCCGGATAGGGATACAGCGGCCGCGAGATCTTCGGATTCAGCGACTGCATGTTGCTGCCGTTGAAACCGGCCGGAGCGCTGATCGGACCGACGCCGCCGTTGTTCTGCATGCCATAGGCGGTGAGCATGTCCGGCGCCTTGCCGCCTTCGACCCAGGCGTCGATCGCGCCCAGCATGTCGACCGCCGGCGCCGCGCCATCGCCTCCCTGGCAATGTCCCATGCCGGGGATGAGGTAGAAGCGCGAGAACTCGGCAGCCGCCGCCGGCCCGCCCATGGTGCGCGTCATCGATTCGACGTAGCGGATGCTGCTCATCGCCGTGATCGCGGGATCGGCGAAGCCATGGAACAGGATGATCTTGCCGCCGCCTTCCTTGAACAGGCCCAGGTCAGGATCGCCCCCGCTGAAGGCGCTCAAGCTCAGACGCTGCGGGTCGCGATCCCAGTCGAACTGCATCAGGTCCGCGCTCGGACCCGGATCGAGGGCGAAGCCGAGATAGCGGATGATGTCGTTGGCGAAGGCGTAAGAGCCGCCGTTCTTGCCGCCGGCAAATCCGGTCCAGCCGCTTTCCGAACCGGGAAGCTGACCGGCGACGCGCGGGAACAGGCCCTTCTTGTTGCGTGGTCCTTCGTAGAACTTGCGTGCGACGGTGACTTCGGCATCGGTGAGGCAGCTGTCGCCGTTGCCGCCCTTGCACGCGATCGTGCCGGGGTCGAACTTGCACTGACGCGGATCGGTGAGGACGCCGTCCTTCAGGCCGTCGAGCGCGTCGCAGGCATTGATCGACGCCGTGTGCAGCGCCTTCATCTTCGCGACGCTCAGGATTTCCTTGCCGTCGGCGCCGGTGTTGCTCTGCGCGTCCCAGAACAGCTGCAGCGGCGGGCCCATCGGGCTGTAGAGCACCATGGCGCCGCCGACGATGCCGTCGAAGTCGTACGGATAGCGTTCGGCCTCGACCAGCGCCTGACGGCCGCCGGTCGAACAGCCGCGGAAATAGGAGCGCTTGATCGCAGCGCCGTAGAACTGTTCCGCGATCGCCTTGCCGGAGACCGCCGCGACGTGCGTGCCGCGATGACCGGCATCGATCTCGGCGATGGGGTTCTGATAGGCCCACTTGCCGTCCTGGGTCTGGCCGCGGTGCCCCATGTCGGTCGTGCCGCAAGCATAGCCGCGCGTGATGGCCTCGGCGCAGGACGAGATGCCCTGGAAGTTGCCGCACATGCCGCCGCAGCCCTGGAGGACGTACTTGCCGTTCCAGTTGTCCATCGGCAGGTGGAATTCGATGCCGACGGCGGGCGTGACGTAGCCTTCGACGCGGCAGTAGGCCGGCACGGTCCCGTTCGCCGCGACGACGGCACTGGACAGCACGGTGGTCGGCGCGTCGAGGACACCGCTGAAGTCATGCCGCGCGAGGCCCTGGCATTGCGCCGGCGTCGCGGCCTGCGCGTCCGGTGACGCAGCCCAGGCGACGGCTGCAAATGCGAGACAGGCGATGGCCCTCGTCCATCGCGACGTCAGCGACGTGATCCTCATGATGTCCTCCCCACGCGAAATTGAGTTCGCGCGGGAGTATAGACCCGGGAAATGTCTCGCGTCGATGCGCGCGCTGAGGATCAGCGCACGCATCGAAGCTGGACAGTTTCTCTAGAAGTCGTAGGTCGCCTTGATTCCGAACGTCTGCTTCACCGGCAGGCCGATGCGCAGTTCGTTCAGGACCGAGCCGCCGCGGGTCGTGACCGGCAATGCGGCCGTGTAGCACGGCGGGCACGTCGTGCTGGTGCCGTACAGCGTGTCGTTGCCGCGCACCGCCTCGGTCAGGCTCTTGTCGTTCGTCAGGTTGTTGACGTAGGCCTCGATCCGCAGGTGATCGCGGGTGAAGCCGACGCGGGCATTGAGCAGGTCGCGGGCATTCAGCCAACCCACGTTGGTCGGATCGAAGAAGATCTTGCTGCGATGACGATAGTCAAGACGCACGAACCAGCTCCAGTCGCCGATGAAGGGCGCGGTGTACTGCGGCGACAGGCTCCAGGTCCAGGCCGGAGCCTGTTCCATCTGGTTGCCGTTGACGTTGGTGCTGTTGCGGATCTTCAAGCCGTCGGGGCTGAAGATGTAATTCAGCACCTTGGTGTGTTCATAGTCGAGCGAGGCGGAAACGTTCAGGTGCTCCGTCAGCGCCAACTCGGCTTCGAACTCGACGCCCGTCATGTTGACCTGCCCGATGTTCTGGGTGACGGTCGCCGAGCCCGTGCTGTTGTCCGGGCGGGTGAAGAACACGGTGTTCGACACCTGACCGTCGCGCCACTTGTCGAAGTAGAGCGCGGTGGTCGTCCGCAGGCGGTTCTCGAACCACAGGCCCTTATGGCCGATTTCCCAGTTGTCGAGCTTCTCCTGCTTGAAGAGGAGGTTGCTGCCGAGCGTCGTCAGCTGCGCCAGGATGAACGGATCGAGGCCGACGATCGTGCCGTTGAACCCACCCGGACGGTAGCCGCGCGAGAACGTGCCGTAGATCGTCGAGTTCGCCGCGTACTTGTAATCGATCGTGACGCGCGGCGAGAAGCTGGGGAACGTGCCGCTCAGCACCGGGTTGAACAGCGGGAACAGCTGCTGCTGGCGGATGTGGTCCCACTGGTACCGCGCTTCGCCGCTGAGCGTGATCTGGTCGGTGACGTCGAAGTAGATGCCGCCGAAGATCGCCGGCGTGATCGTGCGCGTCTTGGTCTTCGCCTGGGTCAAACGGCCCGACGCCTGGAAGCCCATGTTCACGCCGCCGGGCGCGCTGGTGTTGAACACGCTGCCGCCGAGGGTGGCGCGCAGCCGCGCGTTCTGCGGCGTTGCGACGCGCACTTCCTGGCTCCAGTCCGTCGTCAGGCTCTCGTTGAGAAGCGTCAGCTGATGGAATGGCTGCGTGAAGCAGGGCTGATTGGCAGCACTGCCCGCCGGTGCCGCGCAAGCCGCCGCCAACAGCGCCGGTGTCGCCGGATAGAACGGGTTCGGAATGCTGGACGCGTCGCGGTATTCCTGGTCGATGATCGCTTCGTACTTCGTGAAGTCATAGGACGACAGCGAGCTGAACGTCCACTGGCTCTCGGTCTCGTACTCGAGCTTCAGATGCGCGTTGTGCGTGATGCGCTTGATGCCCCAGTGCTGGAGCCAGTGCGCGTCGAAGTCGTAAGGATAGCCGCGCGCGTTATCCAGGATCTCGCGCCGGGTGAACGCGTCCATCGTGTCGTAGACCGAGATGTTCTTCGGGTCGAGTTGGTCCGAATCCGGCAGACCGCCGCACCACCAGGCGCCGCCGGTGCCGTTGAGGTTGCAGTTCATGATCGGGGCCGTGCCGGCGACTTTGATCGTCGCGGTCGGCGGCGCACCGTCATCATCGTAGGTGAAGGCATAGAAGCCGTTGACCTTGATCTGGTCGGTCGGCTTGGCAACGATCGAGACCGAGATGGAATTGGTCTTCTGCTTGCCGAGCATGTCGTTGGTGTTGCCGCCGTTGGCCCACTGGCCGCCGAAGGAGAACTTGCGCGCGTTGACGCGAATGCCGAGTTTGTCGCCCGCCAGCGGCGACGACACGCTCGCATGCAGGTCCCAGCCGCCATAGCTGTAGGCCTCGGCGCTGAGCTTGCCCTCGAAGTGGTCGCTCGGATCCTTGGTCACATAGTTGACCGCGCCGGAGAACGTCGTGCGGCCGAAGTAGACGCTTTGGGGTCCCTTCAGCACTTCGACGCGCTCGACGTCGGTGACGTCCGGCGCGCCGTTACCAGCGTAGGGCATGCCGTCGATGAAGACCGCGCCCGAGAGCACCGACAGTCCGCGGAAGGTCAGGCGACGCGTCGAACGGTCGACACGGCCGTTGCCACCGACTTGGCTGAACATGCCCGGCGTGATTTCGGAGATCGACTGGATGTCCTTCAGGCCGCGTTCCTCGATCGCCGTGGCGGTCAGCGCGGAGATCGCGACCGGCACCTGCATCAGGTTTTCCTCCTGACGGCGCGCCGTCACGGTGATTTCCTCGAGCGCCGGCGCTCCTTGCGCGAAGGCATCGGCGGCGTTCAAGGCAAGCAACGCACCCGCCGCCGTCGTCGCCAGTAGATGTTGGATCTTCATGTAAATTCCCCTCGTTTCAGATGAAGCACGGTGGCTGCGTCGACGATCAGCCGGTTCTCAATTGCTTGTGAGGATGGTGATTAACCCTTCGGCGGGCGCATGGGCAGCAACAAGCGCGCCGGCCCGCATGGCGGCGGCAACGCGGCCTCAAGTCCGTGAAAGGCTTCAAGGATTGGCGTGGCTCTCCCCCCAAGCTCTGCCCTCTGCACATAAGGTTATGCCGTCGCTGCATAAGGAGCCAACAAAAGCCGCTTGTGGCCCGGCCTGTGGGACGAGGGTACCAACATCCATGAAGGCGCGCACCGAGGCCGTTAAGCTCGATCAGCCTTGCCCGCCAGGAGGATGCCCATGAAAAGCCGTGTCTATGTGGCCGCCGCCGCGCTGCTGACGGCGCTTGCTGCCAACATTGCTGCCGCGGATGCCGCCAATGTGGTGGTGGTCGGCGCCAACGGGCGCACCGGCAAGCCGCTGATCAAGATGCTCAAGGAGCGCGGCCACCATGTGCGCGCCAGCGTCCGCAAAGCCGAGACCGGCGCAGGCCTGGGCGCCGACGAGGTCGTGGTTGCCGACGTCACCAAACCCGAGAGCCTCGCAGCCGCCGTCAAGGGCATGGACTACGTGATGTGCGTGATCGGCTCCGGCGGCGCGGACCCCAACACCACCGACAATGCCGGCGTCGCTGCGCTGGCGGACGCGGCCAAGGCCGCCGGCGCGAAGCAGATCGTCCTGATGTCGTCGATCGGCGCGGAGATGACCTCGCCCAGCGACAACACGACCGTGCGCCGGCCGCAGGTGATGATCGCGAAGAACAAGGGCGAGGCGCACATTCGCCAGATCGGCCTGCCCTACACCATCGTGCGTCCGGGCGGCCTGGCCGACGATTGCGAGGCCGGCAAGATGGGCGTCTCGTTGGGAATCCTCACCTCGCCGCAGAACCGCGAGATCAATCCGCCGCCGATCTGCCGCGCCGACATCGCCGCCGTGATGGCGGAATCGATGGCCAATCCCGCGGCGATGAACAAGACCTTCACCGCGATCGCCGCGCCGAAGGACGCGCCGAACGCCTGGAAGGCAAAGCTGAAGGATCTGCCGAAGGACTGAGGCGGACCGATCCAAATCGGACTGCCGATTAGAACGTCGAACACGCCTTCCATCCGGTCGGCTTACGCTATCGGCTCGCGTGCAATGCGACTATAATATCGGCTCGAAAGTGGTGAATCGTAGCCCGAATTGCGCCGATGCTGAGCAAGTCACGTTCCATTGCCAGGCGTGCCGCAGAGTTGCTCGGTGAGGGCGGGCGATTACATCGCCCTACCGCGTTCGCGATAGGCTTTCTCGTCACGATCAGCGGTACGGCCGTCCTGACGGGCTGGACGTTCGACATTGAAGTGTTGAAGCGGCTGCGGCCGGACTGGCCGCCGATGACTCCTGTCACCGCGCTTTGCTTCGTGTTGTTGGGCCTTTCGTTGGCGGCGCAGCTCCTACCGCCCCGCGCGCGCTTTGCCACGCCGGCAAATTGGGCTGCCCTGTGTCTCAGCACGGTGGTGCTCGTGCTGGACGTGACAAAGCTGATTGCTTTGAGCCGCGGCGTCGACACCTACGTCGATCATCTCCTGTTTGCTGCGAAGATGCCCTCACAGATCAAAGTGGCGCCGAACACCGCAGCGTGTCTCTCACTGCTCGCCATGTCGACCGTAATCTACTCGGCAACGCGATCGCGCCTGGTGATCGTACCGCGGCTGCTCGCCCTTCTCGGCGCGTTCATCGCGCTCGTCGCACTCATGGGTTACCTCGCCGGCATCTTTGGGCTGTATCAACTCGGCACCAATATCCCCATGCGCTTTCAGACGGCGGTGACCGCCACGCTCCTGTCGCTTGGGCTGGTTTTACGCCCATCGGTGGAGTGGAACGATAGCCCAGACAAGGCGTGGAACTGGCAAGGGGGCCTCGGCGGATTGTCGATCCTCAGTGGATTGAGCGTCATCGCCGGCTGGACGTTCCATATTGAAATCTTGAAGCGGCTCAACACCGACTGGATCGCCGTCAATCCGACGACCGCCCTGTGTCTATCGTTCCTGGGCCTCAGCTTGATCGCGACCCGCGTCCCAAGGTTTTCGCAGCCACTGCGGATTTCGTTCGCATCGGTTGTTTTGTTCCTTGCTCTTGCGAAGGGCGCAGCAATGACCGCGGGCGTTCGCAGCTTTGTCGACGGATTGCTTTTCGCATCGCAAGTGTCCGCAAACGAGGCCATGGCGCCGAATGCCGCTCTGTGCGTGGGCCTTCTCGCACTGTCGCTGCTGACGATGATGAGCAAGGTCAACGCCGTCGCGACGCTCGGGCGTGTATGCGCGCTGCTTGCCGGCTTTGTCGCGGCTGTGGCACTCGTCGGTTATGCCGGCGGCGTTCTGGGCTTCTATCAGGTCGGTGGCAATGCGCCCTTGCGGCTGCAGACCGCAGCGACTTGTTTGGCAATCGCTCTTGGGTGTCTTACGCCGCGTCACGCTTCGGAAGGCGCCGAAAGAGTTCGCCCCGGAATGCCGTTCCGCCCAGGTCTTCTGACGGCCGTCTTCACCTTCCTTTTTGTGATCCTTGCCGCGAGCTTTTGGGGTGAAATCCAGACAAGCGCGACCGCGGAACTGGCGTTCGAAACAAAAGCCCGCCTTGCAGAGACAGGCGAATTGCTCTCGCTCCTTCAAGATGTCGAGATCGGGCAACGCGGCTATCTCCTGACTCAGGATGAGAGTTATCTTAAGCCGTACAACGCCGCGCTGCCTCAAATCGAACGTTTGCGGATTCGGTTTCGCCAGCAGGCGCCGGCCCCCGTCACCGGCGACCGGGGCATCTCAGTCCGCGAGCTCATCGATCAGAAACTGGCTATTTCCGAAGAAGCGGTATCCCTGCAGATGCGTGGGAACCACGCCGCCGCCATGGATCTGGAAATGAGGGGTCGCGGCAGATCGGTGATGGACCAAATCCGGACCCGTCTTGCCGAGAGCAACGCAACCCGCAACATTCTGCTCGACGCGGAGATAGCGCAAGGCGAGAAGACCGCCCTTGTCGTCCGAGGCACCGAGATTCTCGGATTACTGCTGCTGATTCTTACCGGCGCCGCCGTCCTGCGGCAAACGCGTGCAAGTGTGGACGAACAACGCCGCGCGCGCGAAGCCGCGCAATCGGCCAACAGCGCGAAGTCGGCGTTCCTCGCCAACATGAGCCATGAACTGCGGACACCGATGACGGCGATCATCGGCATGTCCGATCTTCTGCTCAGCAGCGATCAATCGAAAGAGCATCGGCAGATCACCGAGATGCTGACAAAATCGGCGCACCGGCTGCTCGATCTTCTGAACGACATTCTCGACCTCTCGAAGATAGAAGCGGGCAAGCTGGCGCTCGAAATCACCGACTTCCGGCTCTCCGCTGTTTTGGGGGACGTCCAGGCCCTACTCGGCCCAGTGGCAAGCCGCAAAGGTCTGGTGCTCGATATCGATACGCTTCCCGACGTTCGCGATGTGTTTCGCGGCGACGCCAAGCGTATCCAACAGATCCTGATCAACCTCATCGGCAATGCCATCAAGTTCACGTCGAAAGGCGGCATCACCGTGCGGCGGAGTTGTCGCCCGTCCAATGACGCCATCACGATTGCGCACTTGGAAGTCCAAGACACCGGCGCCGGTATCAGTGAAGACGCACAGAAACGCCTGTTTCATGAGTTCGAACAGGAAGATTCCACCACGTCGCGGAAGTTCGGTGGGACGGGATTGGGCCTGAGCATCTCCAAGAAGCTTGTCCAGGCCATGGGCGGCTCGATTGGCGTGGAAAGCGTCAAGGGTGAAGGTTCACGTTTCTATTTCGAGATTCCGTTGCCTGCCGGCGACGAGAACGCCGTACAGGAGAAGTCTGCGACTTCGCTCAAGGAAGCGTCGGCACTGTTGAGCAGTACCTCCCTCGACATCCTGATTGCCGAAGATACGGACGCGACGCGCTTCCTCGTCACACGCATGTTGACCTCCTGGGGCCACAATGTTGCGGGTGCGACCAACGGCGCGGAAGCGCTGAAGGCGGCGCTGGAGCGCAGCTGGGATATCATCTTAATGGACATGCAAATGCCGCTGCTCGATGGCGCTGAAGCCACGGCGCGCATTCGGGCTGCGGAAAACGGTTCTCGGCACGTTCCTATCGTGGCTTTGACGGCCGACGGCGTGAAGGAACACCACGAGATTTATCTTTCCGCCGGCTGCGACACCGTCGTCTTGAAGCCGATTGATTGGACGAAACTGGCGCAAGAAATCAGCCGGTTGGCCTTGGCGCCAAAGCTCCTCGCGCGCGGCGGTAAACAAGACGTTTCTGCGGCGCCTAATCCGATCAAGGAAACGGATCGTGCGGGGAGTTCGAACAGTGTCTTGGACGAATTGCGTGAAGCCATCGGCCAGGAAGCCCTCGAAACTCTGGGCCGCTCCGTGATCGACGAGATCCCGAATTGTGTGCGTGACCTCCGCAACGGAATCGAGAAAGGCGACCTGGTAAACTGTCGGCGCGCCGCCCACCGTCTCAAGGGCCTGAGCTCCCAATTCGGCATGCAGGCCCTTACGGAAACGGCACGCAAGATCGAAGTAGAGTCGGCCGCCGTGGCCGATGTCACAGCGACTTTCCCCGCACTGGAACAGGCGGCCGCAGCCGCTCTCGCCGCTCTGGAATCGGCGATCCGGTGCCCCTCCCCCACCGCGACGTCGCCGTGAAGGCCTGATGGGTACCCCGTGAATTCGACTGACCATTCTGCTCAGACGTTGCCGGCTCACGTGCTGTTGGTCGATGACAGCCCGACAATGCTTGCGATCTTGGAAGTCTATTTGAAGCGGCTCGGCCAAATACAGGTCAGTCGCGCGGAAGGCCGCTCAACTGCCATTTCCCAATTGGCGAGCGCAGCTCCGCGAGTCGACTGCATTATCTGCGACTATTCGATGGAGGACGGCAACGGCCTGCAATTGCTTCAGGCCATCCGCTCGGGAAAGGTCGCGGGAACCGGCCACGACGCTTGCTTCATCTTGTTGACCGCGACTGCGAGCCAGGGCGTGTTGGACCTTGCCTCAAGGCTGGACGTCAGTGCGTTTCTTACCAAGCCTGCGACCCCGGACACCATTCGAACTGCCCTCGCGCAAGCCAAGGCGAAATCGATTGTGTCCGATGCGGGCATGTACACGGAAATCGCAGTCCCGGAAGAAGAACGCTAGCCAGCGCCGGGGCACGACTAACTGCGTCGCGGCGCCGAAATCGCCGGCGGATCGCTCGCCGGAAATGACTCATCCGAACTCTCATCGACCGCGTCCCAGTGGCGCGGTGGATCGTTCATGTCCTTGGGGCCCGCCGGCCTGATATGACCATAGTGCCCGTCGACCTCACCGATCTGCTCCGGATTGCGGTGCGCCAGATGGCGGCAGTCTTTGCGGCGAAAGGTTGAGCGTCGGGCGAAGGGCATGTTGTCCTCGTTGCTGTGAAACCCACAGATATCAACGCGCAACATCCACAAGTGACGCTCGGTCCGCCGAACGTTGAAGGAACTCCGCGCCGCGCCGTCTCGTTTGAGTCTCAAGACAACAGTCGAACGAGGCGAACATGGACAAGCTACGTTCACTTCTTGCGGTTGCAGCTCTGGCAATTCTCGCGGGGTGCGCACCGACGGTCGGCGGCGGCACGGGTGTGTCACGCACTGGGACACTCCATGCCTCGATGGCCTGGACTGCGAATGATTCCCGTACGGGAATGCTGACCGCGGACCTCTCCAACGGACAGACATACAGCGGACGTTATTTCCAGATGACGCGCGAAACGCGCGTCGACGATCTCGGACCGTTGTGGGTCGGCTGGCACCATTACCGGCATTGGGGCCGCGGATGGGATTATTGGGATGCGGACTTCGGTCCCCGCTTCATGACCGAGTACAGCGGGCGCGTGGTCGCCAATCTCGCCACGCCGGACGGCCAGCACATGCGCTGCCGCTTCCGGCTGATCCAGCCATCGTCCGGCATGGCCGGCGGCGGCGAAGGAACGTGTCAGCTGCCGTCGGGCGACACGCTCGATGCGAGCTTCCCGACCGCTTGATCGCAGCTTCGAAATAAAAAGTCTGGCGAAATAAAAAAGCGCCCGGCCGAAGCCGGGCGCTTTTCCGTGAACGTCCGTAAGGACGATTACTTCACGTCGGTTTCGACGATGACGGCTTCGTCCGTCGCCGTGTAGACGTTGTCCTGCGGCGCGATCTTGCGCCAGGTGTCGCCCGGACCGACTTGAGCGGTTTCGTTGCCGAGCTTCACGCTGAGGTGACCCTTCACGACATAGACGATGGTGTCGCCGTTCTTCGGCGCCGGCAGAACGGTGCCCTTGGACAGCGAGATTTCGCGGAAGACGTTGCCGTTGCCGAGTGCGAAGGCCTTCACCGAGAACTTCTTGGCGTCGGCCGGCGCCTTCGCGGCGTCGGGACCGCGCATCATCGTCGGCTTGCCATCCACCATAGCGATCGCGACCGGCGTGACGGTCCCTTCGGAGCTCTTCACGACCGGGGCTTTGGAGTCAGCGGTGAGCGGCGCCGGAGCGGCGGCCGGTTCAGCGGCGTAAGCGGCGCCGGACAGCAGCAGCGCGGCGGTCAAGCTAATGAGTTTCATGGAGTGCCTCCCTGGGTGATGAAACGTCTTATGGTGAACACCGCACCAGGACAGGTGGGCGGTCGGTCGGGACTATAGCCTGACGGGCCGTAGACAATCGACGACAGAAACGTATGTCCACCCCTTGGGCAGCACCTATTCCGCTGGTACGGCGGCGATTTCCGCGAAATTCGGCGGCTTCCGAAGCGTACCCACGATCACAGCCCCGACAGCCAAGAGGGCGGCGCTGGTGTAGAGGACCTCCACGTAGCCGTGGAAATGGTCGTAGGCCAAGCCGGTCAATAATGGCCCGCCCGCGGCGCCGATGTAGAACACGGTGATCTGCAGGCCATAAATCTTGCCGTAGGCCCGCATCCCGAAATGGCGGCTACTCAGATACGCCACGAGATCGACCTCGGCCGCTGTAGCAAGACCGATAACGACGACGCTGACCACGGGTACGAACGTCGGCGCGCCTGCAAGCGACAACAACACGCAGCCTACAGCCGTCGCCGTCAGCAAGATCCGCGCGACCATGCTGCCGCCAAACCGATCCACCAAGTAGCCGATCGCGATGCGACCGAGCAGGATCGAAAAGCCGAGGACACCGGCCAATGTCGCCGCTTCTTCCGGCGACATGCCGCGATCCCGCAGTAACGGCACCAGGTTGATCACCAGGCTGGCGATCACGGCCGACACCAGGATGAAGCCGATCGCGATTTGCCAAAAATCCCGCGTGCGCACCGCCTGCGGAACGGTCATTCCGGCGAGCTGCGCCGCCGCCGATGTCTGCGCGACGTCACGTTCCTTGAACCCCCAGAGGAGGATCGGGAAAGCGACAATGACGGTGATGAGCGCAAGGCCGGTATAACCCCCACTCCACCCGTAGGTCTTGATGAGCCACGTGCAAATCATTGGACCGACGATTCCCGACAGCCCGGACCCCGCGAGGGCAATCCCCAAGGCGAGGCCGCGCGCCCGGTCGAACCACATGTTCACCGTGCGTGTGAAGACGACGGGCGTTGTGCCGGCGCCGCCCAGCGACATCAGGAACCAGGTCGCGTAGAACATCTGCAATGCGGGGCCGGCGTTCGAGAGCGCGAAATACCCCAGCGCGACCAGCAACATGGATATCAGCGCGACACGGCGGGCGCCGTAGCGATCAATCACGGTGCCAATAATCGGCGCGGTGATCGCGGTGCCGATGATCAGCGCGCTCGAGCCTCGCGTCACCTCGCCGCGGGACCAACCGAAGGCCTCACTTAAGGGGACGACGAAGACGCCGAAGCAATAGAAGGCCAGACCGGTCAGCCCAAACCCCACCCCGGCCGCAGAGGCCGCGAGCGGTCTCCAGCCCCGGGCGAACTCGGCGCGCTCCGTTGCATCGATCATGGTTTTCCCCCATTCGGCGGACATCAGATCGTGAGGAAAGCCGGAGTTGCGAGTCATCCGCAACTGCCGTCGCGGAACCGCAACTATCCCTCCCGCCTCCCCTCACGCCATTGTGCATCCTTCCTGACGTGGGCCAAGGGCGGGGGCAACAGCTTCGTTGGCTAAGGCCATCCAGCGGGTCATTTTTTTGAGAGCGGTTGCATCTGACGCGGCATTTGGGTTTGATGGGCGCCCGAACAATTCCTCAAAGGGGAAGGCTATGAACGACCAGAAGTTTTCGCGCCGCTCTGTCCTGAATCAGAGCGTGCGGCTGCCGATCGCCGGCGCAGCGGTTTTCGCTCTCAGCGCCTGCGGCGAAGGCGGCGACAAGCCGAAGGCCCTCGTTTGCGCCGACCCCAATTCGCTGAGCATGGCGGAGAACAGCCTGCGCCAGTCCGGCCACTACGTCGAAAAGGCGCCCGAGGCGGACAAGAACTGCTCGGTCTGCAGCTTCTTCACGATGGGCGAGAAGCCGCCGTGCGGTAAGTGCGAAATCTTCCAGGGCCCGGTCAACGCCGGCGGCCACTGCGATTCCTGGGCGAAGAAGGCCTAGGCTTCACCAAAACGCAGACGCAAAAAAGGCGGCGCACTTTTGCGCCGCCTTTTTTGTCGCCTCGTTCGGGACGGGGAAGTCCGCAGCCGGTCCCGCGAACTCCCGCTTCCTCTCCCGACTCAAGCCTTGCGACGACGTGCCGCGAGACCTGCCACCGCCAATCCCAGCAAACCGAGGCTCGCCGGTTCCGGCAATCCAACCGGGGCATCGACGTTGCCGACGTTGTCGACGAACGTGCCCGCCTGGTTGCCGATGTTCTTCGTCGCGCGCGCCGCGAAGCTGGTCTGCGTGATGAAGTTATTATCGGCCATCGCCGAGAAGCCGTAGACGTACTGCGACCCGACGATCGGAGCGCCGACGTTGTAGCTCCAGGTCAGGTTCACGATGCCCGGGTTATCGGGCGGCGCGACCGGATTGACCGCATCCGGCGTGAAGCCGACGTTCTGCACGGTGCAGCTCCAGCCGGTCGGCGAGACGCAGCTGCCCGCGATATAGCCGGCAAAGTCGTAGATCGTGAAGAACGCACCGCCGGTGGAGTCAGAGTGCTGGACGGGATTGCTTGACGGCGCGTGCCCCGAAAACGCCGTTTGGTCCTGCGTGACCTGCGCGAAATAAGACCAGGTGTAGGCGCCCGGGCCGCCAGTGATCGAGTCATTGGTCGGAATAATGTCGGCTCGTGCGGCCATGCTTGGCAGCATGGCAATAGCCCCCAACAGCAAAAGCTTCTTCATCATGGTGCTCCTAGGTGTCGCAGCTGGGCTTGCCCGATGCTCGCCCCGACTGCTCACTTCCTAGGTGTGCAAAGCACGTGCCAGTGCACGGAATGACGGAAACCGCCCTTCCTCACAAACAATGGTGTCAGATTTCGTCAGCCTGTTTTACGCAGCGTCACGCCAATCAGCGTCTTACGTGTTGTCGCAAAAGGCGTTTTCGCATCTCGTCAATTCTGACGACGGTCTCCACGCGAAAACGTGCGCGTCTTGTTGGAATTGCAACCCTTGCGTCGACGCTATTTCGCCGTACCCCAAGGCATGATCGGCACGGTGCTGATCGCGTTCTTTGGCGAACCTTCGATCAGCTTGTCGGAGTAGCTGAGGTAGACGAGCGTATTGTTGGCCTTGTCGAGAAAGCGCACCACGCGCAGCTTCTTGAACAGGACCGAGCGGCGCTCGTCGAACACCTCTTCGTCTTCCTTGAGATTGGCGGGCAGCGTGATTGGGCCGATCTGACGGCAGGCGATCGAAGCATCGGAGGTGTCTTCCGCCAGCCCAACCATGCCTTTCATGCCGCCGGTCCTGGCGCGGCTGATATGGCACACGACGCCGTCGATCTTCGGGTCGCGGAAGGCGTCGACGCAGATCTTGTCGTTAGGGCTGAGCATGCGGAAGGTCGTGGAGACGCAGCCCAGCTCGTCGGCCATCGCCGGCGTGGGCAAGTGCAACCAAGCCATCAACAGAAGAACCACGCTCATGTGTTCGCTCCTCACCTTTCGTTGAAGATGATGCCGTTCGGCAGTTCGTCCTTGTCGTCGGGCCGATGCGGGAAGACGGGGGTCAGCACCGTGGCCGATTTGGTCACCGCGTCCGCCAAGCCGCCGACAAGGTTCCCACGCCCCACCTCGGCGAGAAGTTCCGCAACGATGTTCGTCCAGGTCGCCTCGGGGATGGCGCGCGCAATGCCCGCCTCCGGGATGATCTCGACGTAGCGCTCCGCCAGCGCGACGAAGATCAGAAGGCCATTGGACCCCGCCGTGCGCCCGGCAACGTGGGTGGCGAAGTGGGTGCGTGCCGCACGCGCGGCGTGTTCGCGTTTGGCATCCTTGGGAGCGAGCGCGAGACGAACGTCCGGCAGATGCAGGACCAGCGCCGCAAGCAAAGCCACGGCGCCGGTCAGCGCAAAGGCGACACGGATGTGCATGTCGGGAAACAGCAATGCAAGGCCGCCCGCGAATACGAAGCCGGCCGCGGCCGCCCATAACAGCGAGGGGCCGCTGTAGTCGTCGCAGGCCTGATTCACCGCCAGCACGATCTCCGCGCTGGTCTGGCCCTCGGCCGTGGCGACCGCCGCGCTGAGGCGATCGCGATCTTCCTGGGTCAGCCGCACTACCATGAGCCCGACGCGCCTCCGCCGCCGAACGATCCGCCGCCACCGGAGAAGCCGCCGCCTCCCCCGCCGCCGCCGAAACCACCGCCGCCCCAGCCGCCGTAATCGCGCCGGCCGCCGCCGCGCCAGATCGTCGGGCTTCCCATGATGACCGGAAACAGGGCCGCACGACGACTGCGCATCGCCATCATGAGGATGAAGAAGATCACGATGACGACGAACGGCACCGCCGAGCCGGGATCGTCATCCGTCCGCGATTGCTTCGGCGCTGCGTCAGGATCGCCGCGCAGGACCGCAAGCATCGCCGTCGCACCCTGCAGGATGCCCTGCGCCATCTTGCCCGCGCGAAAAGCCGGTAGGATCTCGCGTTCGATGATGAGGCGGCTCTGCGCGTCGGTCAGCGTGCCTTCGAGGCCATAGCCGACCTCGATGCGCACCTTGCGCTCCTTCGGGGCGACCAGCAGGATCGCGCCGGTGCTCTTGTCCTTCTGGCCGATGCCCCAGGCACGGCCGAGCTGATAACCGTAGTCGGCGATCTCCTGGTCCTGCAGGGAGCTCACCGTCGCCACGACCACCTGCTGTCCGGTCGCCTTCTCGTGCGCTTCGAGCTGCGCGGTCAGTTGCGCAACAGCCCCCGCCGACAGGATGTGCGCCTGATCGACGACGCGGCCGGTCAGCGGCGGGAAGGCGATATCGGCGGCGTGGGCCGGAACGACCCACGCCAGCACCAACAGCAGGATGCGTGCGAGACGCATCATCGCAGGCGTCCTAGAACTTTACTTTGGGCGCTTCCTGCGCGGTCTCGGCAGCGGCGAAGCTCTCCTTCACCTTGGCATCGGGATACATGAACGCGGCGATCCAGCGGCCGGGGATGGTGCGCAGCTGCACGTTATAGGCCTGCACCGCCGTGATGTAGTCCTTGCGTGCGACGGAGATGCGGTTCTCCGTGCCCTCAAGTTGGGACTGCAGCGCCAGGAAGTTCTGGTCCGACTTGAGGTTCGGATACTGCTCGGACACCACCAGCAAGCGGCCGAGTGCGCCGCTCAGCTGCTGCTGGCTCTGCTCGAACTTGCGGAAAGCTTCCGGATTCTGGGTGATGTCGGCCGGAATCTGCACCGAGGTCGCCTTGGCGCGCGCTTCGGTGACCGCCGTCAGCGTCTCGCGCTCCTGCGTGGCATAGCCCTTCACCGTCTCGACCAGGTTCGGTACCAGATCGGCCCGGCGTTGATACTGGTTCTGGACCTGGCCCCAGGCGGCCTTCACTTGTTCGTCCAGGCGCGGAACTTCGTTCACGCCGCAGCCTGTGAGCGCGAACAACGCCAAAACCATCACGGCAAAACGACGCATGGAAGCACCCTCCATTGTGTGCGCGCAAACAGCGGGCAACGCGCTACCCGCCATATACGTCTTTTACGATATGCGGATATAGTGCGCCACCGCGCGGCCACAAGGACGCCGCACGCTTAAATTGTTGCCGTTAACTTCGCTGAATTTCAAATCCTCGCTGATTTCAAATCAATGACTGCCAATCTGTATGCCCTTTTCGCCTCCCGCTTCCCGGCGGATCGCACCAAGCCCTGCTTCATCCTGTCCGACGGCGCCGAGATCAGTTACGGCGCCTTGGAAGACGGCACCGCACGGATCGCGCGGCTGCTGACCGCGCGCGGTGTCGCACCGGGCGACCGCGTCGTCGTGCAGACGGCGAAGAGTCCCGAAGCTGTCATGCTGTACCTGGCCACGCTGAAGGCCGGCGCGGTCTTCACGCCGTTGAACACGGCTTATACCGAGGCCGAGGTCGGCTACTTCATCGGCGATGCCGAGCCCAAGCTGGTGGTGCGCGATGCGGTCGCGCTGTTCGCCGAAGCCAAGACGCTCGCGCCGCTGCAGGAGATCGTGGCCCGCGAAGCCGACGATCTCGCCTCGCTGATCTACACCTCCGGCACGACCGGGCGCTCCAAGGGCGCGATGCTCACGCATGGCGGTCTCGCGACGAACGCCCAGGCCGTGGCGACGTCGTGGGGATACAGCAGCAAGGATGTGCTGCTGCATGCGCTGCCGATTTTCCATGTGCACGGGCTGTTCATCGCCATGCATTGCGCCCTGTTGAACGGTGCGCCGATGATCTGGCTGCCGAAGTTCGACGACGACGCGGTGCTGGGGGGCCTGAAGCGCGCGACCGTGATGATGGGCGTGCCGACGTTCTATACGCGCCTGCTCGCGAACCCTGCGTTCACGCGTTCGGCGGCGGCGCACATGCGCCTGTTCGTCTCGGGATCGGCGCCGCTCCTGGAATCCACCTTCAACGAATTCACCGACCGCACCGGCAAGCTCATCCTCGAGCGCTACGGCATGTCGGAGGCGATCGTCATCACGACCAATCCGCTCGACGGCGACCGCGTGCCCGGTAGCGTGGGCTTTCCCCTGCCCGGCGTGGAACTGCGCATCGCCGGCGGCGAGACCGGAGGGATCGAGATTCGCGGGCCGAGCCTGTTCAAAGGCTACTGGCGCATGCCGGAAAAGACCGCGCAGGAATTCACCGGGGACGGCTTCTTCATCACCGGCGACGTCGGCCGCCAGGACCCCGACGGCCGCGTGTGGATCAGCGGGCGTGCGAAAGACCTGATCATTTCCGGCGGCTACAATGTGTATCCGAAAGAGATCGAGCTGATCCTCGACGAGCTTCCCGGCGTCGTCGAAAGCGCGGTGGTCGGCGTGCCGCACCCGGATTTCGGCGAAGCGGTGGTTGCCGTGATCATCGGTAAGGGCGACGAACGCGTCGTCATCGCCGAGACGCGCGAGCGCCTTGCCGCGTTCAAAGCGCCCAAGCGCGTGTTCTTCGTCGATGAACTTCCGCGCAACGCCATGGGCAAGGTGCAGAAGAACCTGCTGCGCGAGACTTACGTCGGCCTGTTCAAGGCGTGATGCGCACGGGAAAATATTCCGCGCCATAGCCGGCCTCGAGCGGCAGGCGCGCGATCTCCTCGCTGTTCACTTCGGGCATCACGGTCACGATCCGCCGGGCGCGGGCCGCGGCGAGCGCGGCTTCCACCGAGTCCGCCGCCAGCAGCGGCTGAAGGTTCATGCGCGTCGCGAACTCGACGCGCCGCCTGCCGGCCTTGGCGTCGGCGAGGATCTGTCCCGGCGTGACCCAGAGCGAGCCCACCGATTCCGCGCCGTCATGGTCGGGCGCGTGATCGTCCGGGGCGGCCAAGACAAAGAAGTGCGTGTCGTAGCGCTTGGGGCGGATCACCGGCGTGATCCAGTGCGCATAGGGGATCAGCTGATCGAGCGCGAGATGCAGTTTCTCGCGCAGGATCAGCGCCGCGAACTCATCGGCGCTTGCGTGGACGGTCTTGCGGGCATCCGTCAGGGCGGCAAGTCGGGCGCCAGCGATCAACCGGTCCGAACCCTCGGGACGCGCCAGCAGGACGCCCGCCTCCTCGAAGGTTTCGCGGATGGCGGCGATGCGGAACGGCAGGGAGTCCGGCGGCAGGCCGAAGTCGTGATGGCTTGCGGCCAGGCGATGATCGGCCGCATCCACCGTACCGCCGGGGAAGACGCAAGCGCCGCCGAAGCCCGCAAGGTTCTGATGGCGTTCAACCATGAACACTTCAGGGCCGTCCTGTCCGTCGCGCAGCAGCAGGACGGTGGCGGCAGGTTTGGCGGGCGTCGGGGCGTTCATGACGCAAAAGTAAATCATTCCCGCAGGCGCCACGCCAGGAACGAATTGCCTGGGGGCATGCGGCGGGCTATCGAGGTTGTATGAGCGATATCCCGCACGTCCGCGATCTCGCGTTTCAATACGAAGTTGTCGAGACCGTCTCGCCGCTCCTGCGCCGCGTGGTCGCACGCAATCCCGGTCCGTTCACGGCGCAAGGGACCGGCACCTATATCGTCGGTCGCGGGCAGGTCGCGGTGATTGATCCGGGGCCGGACCTCGCGGAGCATATCGACGCGCTTCTGAACGGCCTGCGCGGCGAGACGATCACGCAGATGCTGATCACGCATACGCACCTCGATCATTCGCCCGCCGCCGCCGCGGTGAAGAACGCGACCGGCGCCGTCACGTATGGATATGGCCCGCACGGCACCCGATCGGGGGAAACGAGCGAGGCCGGCGCGGATTTCGAATTCGTTCCCGACGTTCCGATCAAGAACGGCGATGCCGTGACCGGCTCCGGCTGGACCTTGCGGGCCGTGCATACGCCTGGTCATGCGTCGAACCATCTGTGCTTCGCGCTGGAGGAGGAACGCATCCTGTTCAGCGGCGATCATGTGATGGGCTGGTCGACGACGGTAGTCTCGCCGCCCGACGGCGACATGACGGCTTATATGAACTCGCTCGCGCTGCTGATCGAGCGCGATGACGATCAGGCCTACCTGCCGACGCACGGCCCGGCGATCTCAAATCCCCAGCGGTACGTGCGCGCACTGCTCGGCCATCGCCGCCAGCGCGCCGCCGGGATTCTGCGCGAACTTGCGAAGGGACCGCGGAAGATTCCGGAGATCGTCGCCGCGCAGTACGCCGGCCTCGACCCGCGCCTGGTCACGGCCGCCGGGCGCTCGGTGCTGTCGCACCTGCTGGCGTTGATCGACAGCGGCGAAGTGACCAGCGACGGCGATCCGGACGTGCGCGCAACTTTCCGCCTGAAGGCCTAGCGATGCGCATCTTGGCCGGAGTGTTCGCGCTGTGCCTTGCCGTCTCCGTCCAGGCCGCTGACCAGACCGACCGCGAATTCAAGGAATGCCCCGAATGCCCGCAGATGGTCGCCATCCCCGGCGGGCGGTTCACGATGGGAAGCCCGGCGCAGGAAGCCGGTCGCTTTGACGCCGAAGGGCCGCAACACGCGGTGACGCTGCGCGCGTTTGCGCTCGCCAAGCACAACGTGACGATGGAAGACTTCGCGAGCTTCCTGCGCGACACCGGCTATCAGCCGCCGCCGTGCGACCGCTACGTCGACATGAAGTGGCAATCGCCGGGCAAGGGGCTCGCCTACCCGCCTTACATCGCCCTGCATCCGCAGTGGCCCGCCTTTTGCCTGAACTGGAACGATGCCCAGGCCTATATCGCCTGGGTCAACGACAAGGCGCGCGCGGCAGACGCGAAACTCAAAGGCCGCAGTCCCTATCGCCTGCCGACGGAAGCCGAGTGGGAGTTCGCCGCCCGCGCCGGCGTGACGTCTGCACGCTGGTGGGGCGAAGCCCCCGGCCAGAGCAACGCGAACTGCAACGGCTGCGGCAGCAAGTGGGACGGCAAGGACATCGCCCCGGTCGAGAGCTTCGGGCCGAACGCCTTCGGCCTTTACGACATGCTCGGCAATGTCTGGCAATGGACCGAGGACTGCTGGAACGACAGCTATGTCGGGGCGCCGACGGACGGCCGCGCCTGGACCAGCGGCGATTGCGACAAGAAGGTCTTGCGCGGCGGCAGCTGGAGCAACACGCCGGCCTTCGTCCGGTCCGCCGCCCGCATCGGCAATCGCGCGAACGGCGCGGACTTCGACTACTCGACCTACGCGGGCTTCCGGCTGGCGCGCACCCTGCCCTAACGCGGCAGGCTGCTGATTGGGAAGTCCAGCGCGACGTCTTTCACGATGTCGTAGGTCCCCGGAAGGAGTTCCAGCGGCGACGACAACAAGGCCGCATTGCGCACACTTCGGGCAAACGTGCCGAAGGCCTCGTTTTCCCGCATCGGCGCCGGGATCGTGACCTCCGCGTCCGTCACGGTCCCATCCGACGCGATGCGGAGTTGAAGCGTCGCCACCCACTGCTGCGCCTGGGCCATGGCGTAGGGCTTCGAGGCCCGGTCGATGTACCAGCGCCGGGCGATCTGGGCGCGGATGAAGTCCTTAACGCCGTAAGCCGCGACCGCCCCGCGCGGTGACCGGGCGTCGGCGACTGTCCGGTTGGACGTGCCTGCACCTTCCTGCGGCCGTGGGTCCGCCGGCAGTTGCGACGGCGGGATGCTCATCTTGGCGAAGGCCTCGAGCCGGGCGGTGAGATCGCCGCCGGCCGCGGCCCGGTCCTCGCCGTGCGACGGCTGGCGTTGGGTGGGCCCTTGGCCATTGCGCGTCTCGACCGACTTCGCCGGGGCGCGTTCGGCATGAGACGGCACCGCCGCCGAGCGTCGGTCGGTGGGCTGAGGCACACCGGTCGCCGTGGGTGAGCCGGTGGTCTCCGGCGCGGCCTGTTGGGCGATCGGTCCGCGCGCCGCGGCGTCCGGCGAGACCGTGCTGTCGGCCAGGGGCACGAGGTCCGCCAGGATCGCGATCGGCCGCGGCGGAAGCTCGACGACCGGCGTCATGCGGGACATCAGCAACAGCCCCAGCGCGATCACCGCGAGATGGAAGGCGAGCGAGCACAGCACACTGGGCACGGTGCCCTCGTCGCGCACTGCTTCGATCATGGCCGCCAGGCGCAGGGGTCGTGGCACGCCGCAAATTCCTCTGACGTCGCTCATACCACTCTAAACGACCCCGCCGGCATTCGATCCATTTTCGTGGAAGTAATGAATTTCAATCAATTACGGGACGATCTTCACAAACAACATCGCAAATTGACGGGAATCTGTAGGGAATACACGTACGTTTGGCGACGTCATTGCCTTGGGTGCGAACGCCTCGAGTTCGGGGCGATATTGGGGAGGATTCCATGCGCAAGTGCTTCTGGTACGGCAGCGCGGCTATCGCCGCGCTGTTGACGACGACTGCGGCCCAAGCGGGAACGCTGTGGATCGCGATCATGAACAACGCCAACGAACCCGGGACCGTGGCCCGGTCGACCGCCACGGGCATCACGTCGTTGATCCTGAACGATGCCGAGACCTCGGCAACCGTCCGCGCGACCCACAACGAAGCCGCGGTGAACCCGAGCCCGGTCACCCTGGGCCACATCCACCGCGGACCGGCGGGCGTCGCGGGACCGGTGATCTTCCCCTACCCCAACCCCAACAGCCCGATCGGACCGCTGGTCTGGGCGATCCCGGCGGCGGACGTCGTGAACCTGAAGAACGCCGGCCTGTACTCGAACATCCACACCCAGCAGAACCCCGGCGGCGATATTCGGGGCCAGTTCTTCCGGGCCCTGCTAGCGCCCTCGGCCACGAACGACACCCAGCTGACCGTCGCCCGGATGCTGGACATCTCGGCCGGCTTCGACACCGACCTGGACCTGGCCCTGATCGCAGCCAATACGACCAGCGGAAGCAAGGCAGCGGTCCTGGACGACCTGTCGGGCTCCAGCGTCTATATCCAGACGCACGAGGCCATGGAGGCTCTTGGCGACTTCTCCAGCGTCGCGATGGCGCAGGCCCGGGCCCATCGCGGCCTTGGCGCGACCGGCGACAGCGGCTTCAGCGTCTTCGCCCAGGCCGGCGCCGATTTCGGCACCCGCAAGGCGGAAGACGGCGAAGTCGGCGGCAAGATCTCGCGGCCTTACTTCATGGGCGGCGTCAACTACGCCTTCGACAACATGAACGCGGGCCTCGCGCTGGGTTATGCCGACGGCAAGAACACGCTGAAAAACAGCCTGGGCTCGACCAAAGGCAAGACGTTCGGCGTCGAGGCCTATGTGTCCAGCGACTTCGGCGGCTCACCGATCGTGGCCGATGCGACGTTGGGCTTCGGTTGGACCAGTTATGACATCGTCCGACAGATCCCCAGCTTTGGCCGAACGGGGACGGCCTCGACGAAGGGCACCTCCGTGGGCGGCGCCATCAAGGTCGCCGTGCCGCTGAAAGCTGGAGAGGATTTCGAGGTCAGCCCCTACGTGCAACTCGATATGACCTCGGCCAAGGTCAACGCCTACACCGAAACCGGCGCGGGCTCCCTCGGACTGAGCGTCGACCAGCAGCGGGTGACGAACGGCTTTTCCGAAATCGGCGTGTCGCTTGGCTCGGATAAGCCCGGCGAAGGCTCGATCGCGCCCCACGTCGAGGTCGGCTGGCGTCACGTGCTCGACAACGGCAAAGGCAGCTTCGGCACCAAGCTGATCGGCGCGCCCGGTAACTTCAGCACGCCTTCGCTGCCGGTGAAGGATGGCGTAGCCCTCGGCGCGCAGATCGCGACCCGCTTGAGCGGCGGGATGGAGATCAACCTCGATTATCGCGGCCTGATCGACAAAAAGCTGAGCGCCCACGCGATCACCGCCGGAATTCGTTTCCGCTTCTAAGGGTACCCCAGAGAAAAACCTTGGGGCGCGGACGCAAGTCCGCGCCCTTTTTCGTGGCCACGGCCTTCCTTTCGGCGCGCGTTTCCGCCACAAGTGCCGCGTGGCAATCGGAGGCGCGACAGGCGTGAGCGGCTCGAATCCCTGGGACGGCATGAGCGTGATGCGCGGGCGTCGCGCCTATGCCGACACGCCCATGGGCCAGGTGCACACCGCGATCCTGGGTGACGGGCTGCCGCTGCTGCTGCTGCATCAGACTCCCTGGTTCAGCGTGCAATACGCCACCGCCCAACCGCTGCTGGCCGCCGGCGGGTTCCGGACGATTGCCGTCGACACGCCGGGCTATGGCCGGTCCGACCTGCCCGACCATCCGCCGACCATCGCGGAATACGCCGACAACCTGATCCCGGTATTGGATGCACTCAAGGTCGAGCGCACCGTCGTCGTCGGCCACCACACCGGCGCGTGCATCGCTGCAGCCTTCGCCGCGCGCCATCCCGCGCGCTGCAGCGCCGTTGTTTTACACGGACCGCCGCTCTACACCGCGGAAGAACGCGCCGACCGGATCGCCAATCAACTGCACCCGAACACGGACCTGGCGAGCGACGGCAGCCATCTCACGGCGCGCTGGCACCGGGTGCAGAGCCGCTTCGCGCAGGACGCAGCACCCGCCAGTCTCAATTGGTCGGTGCTGGCCTTTTCACTGGCCGGCCGGCTGGAGTGGTACGGCCACGCCGCGGCCTTCCACTTCGACATGGCGGACGCGTTGAAAGCAATCAAAGCGCCGACTTTGATCATGTCGAACACCGCCGACACGATCCACCAGGCCGCCGCGCGCGTATTAGGATTGCGACCCGATTTCGCCTATCACGAATTCCCCGGCGGCACGCCGCACATGATGTACGACCATCCGAAGCCTTGGGCCGAGGCGATCCTGAAGTTCTTGAATGAGCGCTGATCCAACGCGCGTCCTGATCGTCGGCGCCGGTCATGCCGGCGGCAGCTGTGGGGCGATCCTGCGCCAATACGGATTCACCGGACAGATCACCGTGCTCGGCGATGAGCCGGTCGCGCCCTATCAACGGCCGCCGCTGTCGAAGGCCTACCTCAAGGGCGACGCGGGGATCGACACGCTGAAACTGAAGCCCAATACGTTCTATGCACAGCAGAACATCGATCTGCGGCTTGGTGTGACGGTGACGACGATCTACGCGAAAGAGAAGCGCGTCAGCATCGCTGGCGGCACAGATGAGCCTTACGACGTGCTGGTGCTCGCGACTGGCGCGCGGGCGCGCAAGCTGCCGGTGCCCGGCGCCGACTTGCGCAACGTCCACGACCTGCGCACCGCCGCGGATTCGGACCGGCTGAAGGCGGCCATCGCGAACGGCGGCCATGTCGCCGTCGTCGGCGGCGGCTACATCGGCCTCGAGGTCGCCGCGTCCGCGCGCAGCCTCGGTGCCCGCGTCACCATCGTCGAGCGTGAGGCGCGCGTGCTGGCGCGCGTGGCCTGCAAAGAGCTGTCCTCGTTCTTCGAGGCGTATCATCGCGCCAAAGGCGTGGATATCCTGACGGGTGCATCGGTCACGCGGTTGATGGGCGACGCGAACGGTGCCGTTCACGCCATCGAAGTCGACGGGCGCATCCTCGCCTGCGATGCGGCGGTGATCGGCGTCGGCGCGCATGCGGCGGATGAACTCGCACGCGCGGCCGGTCTCGCTTGCGAGAACGGCATCGTGGTCGATGCGGACGCACGCACGTCGGATCCGCACATCTTCGCCATCGGCGACGTCACGCGGCGCCCGATGCCGCTGTATGGCCATCGCATGTTCCGCCTGGAAAGCGTGCCGAATGCGCTCGAGCAGGCCAAGCAGGCCGCGAGCGCCATCGTTGGCCGCGCTGCGCCGGCGCCGGAAGTGCCGTGGTTCTGGTCGGACCAATACGACATCAAGCTGCAGATCGCCGGCGTGCCGTTCGACGCCGAGACCATCGTCGTCCGCGGCGATCCGGCGAAAGCGAAATTTGCGGTGTTCCACGCCAGCAAAGGCCGCATACTGGCGGTCGAAGCGGTGAATGCGATCCCCGAGTTCATGGTCGGCAAGCAACTCATCGCCAGCGGGGCCACGGTCGATCCCACGCGACTGGCCGACACCACCATCGCGATGAAGCAGATGGTCGAGCAGCAAAAGGCAGCGTCATGATCCGTTCGTGGTTGTTCGTGCCGGCCGACAGCCCGGCGAAGCTCGCCAAAGCCGAAGGCCTCGGTGCGGATGCCGTGATCCTCGACTTGGAAGACGCCGTCGCGATCAACGCGAAGGCTGCTGCGCGTCACGCCGCCGCCGCCTACCTGCGCAGCCACGCCGCCGCGCGCTTCGCGAAGCTGTGGGTGCGGATCAATCCGCTGGACGGTCCCTACGCCTACGCCGACATCGACGCCATCGTCGGCGCGCAGCCGGATGGCATCATGCTGCCGAAGTCGAACGGTGCGGCCGATGTCGTCACGCTGTCGCGCCAGATCGACGCCCTCGAAGCGAAAGCCGGCATCGCGGCGGGCGCGATCAAGATCCTGCCTATCACCAGCGAGACGGCGAGTTCGCTGTTTGCGTTCGGCAGCTACGGCCAGACCCGCGCGCCGCGGCTGGCCGGCCTCACCTGGGGCGCGGAAGATCTGCCCGGTGCGGTTGGCGCAAGCATGAACCGCTTCCCGGACGGCAGCTTCACAGATCTGTGCAAGATGGCGCGCACATTGTGCGTCGCGGGTGCGGCGGCTGCAGAGGTTCCGGCCGTCGAAACCGTTTATCCCGCCTTCCGCGATCTCGACGGTTTGCGCACGTTTGCGGCGCAAAGCCGGCGCGAGGGTTTCACCGGCATGCTGGCGATCCATCCCTCTCAAGTCTCCGTGATCAACGAGGTCTTCACCCCCACGCCGGAGGAAATCGCGCACGCCAGGCGAATCGTGGAGGCCTTTGCCGCCAATCCGGGCGCCGGGGTGTTGAATCTGGACGGAAAAATGGTCGACGCGCCCCACCTGAAGTTGGCGGAAAGACTGTTGCAAGGCGTCGGCCGGACGGGTTGAATTGCCCTCCATCGTGTCCCTGCCCGACAGCCGTCGCAGGGTTGGTCGGGGGGACTTCACGAATGTCGCAAGCAGCAACCATGCCCATGGCCGCGGACGTCGAGTCCGACGTCGCCAGCCGCGCGATCCGCAAGCTGACCTGGCGGATCGTGCCCATCGCCGCGCTGATGTACCTGCTGGCGTATCTCGACCGCGTCAATCTGGGCTTCGCCGCGCTCACCATGAACGCGGACCTGAAGCTGACCTCCACCGCCTACGGCGCGGCGGCCGGCATCCTCACGCTGACCTATGTGCTGTGCGAAGTGCCCAGCAACATTTTGCTGCATAAGTTCGGCGCACGGCGTTGGCTCGCGCGCATCATGATCACCTGGGGCATCTGCTGCGCGGCGATGTCGCTGGCGCAAGGCCCGATGTCGCTCGCCGGTTTGCGCCTCGCCCTCGGCGCCGCCGAAGCCGGCCTCACGCCCGGCATCCTGTTCTATCTCTCGCTGTGGTTCCCGGTGCGTTATCGCACGCGCATCATGAGCGGCTTCTTCATCGCCGTGCCGACGTCCTACATCATCGGCGCGCCGCTCTCGACCGCACTGCTCGGCCTCAATTGGTTCGGCCTGCACGGCTGGCAGTGGATGTTCATCATCGAAGGCGCCGTGACCGTGCTCGTCGGCTTCTACGTGCTGCGTAACCTTCTCGACAAACCGGAAGACGCGAAGTGGCTCGCGCCGGACGAGCGCGAATGGCTGCTCGGCACGCTCAGGGGCGAATTCGAATCCCGTGGCGGACACAAGGTCTCCAGCCTGCGCCAGGGTTTGACCAATCCGCTGGTGTGGTTCCTCGGCCTGACGTACTTCGGCCAGCTCGCGGCCAACGCCACGTTCGGTTTCTGGCTGCCGCTGATGATCAAGAACGCCGGCCAGGCGCTGGGCGGATTCTCGAACTTCGAGACCGGCTTGCTGACGACGATCCCCTATATCGCCGCGGTGTTCGGCCTGGTGTTCTGGGCGAAGCATTCGGCGGCGAAGCAGGAACTGACGTGGCATTACGCCCTTCCGCCCCTGATCGGCGCGGTGGCGTTCTCGCTTGCGACCATCGTCGACAATCCCGTGGTGCTCGCGTTCTTCGTCAGCATCACCGTGTTCTGCGTGGCGATCGTGCCGCCGATCTTCTGGACGATGGCGACCAAGTCCTTCAACGGACCGGCCGCCGCGGCGAGCACGGCCTTGATCAATTGCATCGCGAGCGTCGGCTCTTACTTCGGGCCGCAGGCGATGGGCGCCCTCCGGGATGCCTACGGCGGCAGCTTCGAGCCCGGCATGTTGATGGTCGCAGGCTGCCTGCTGGTGGCTGGCGTCACGGGCATCGCGATGGGCCGCCGTATCGAACGACAGAGTATTGTTTCAGCATGAGTCCGTATGAGCGCACCGCAGGAATACAATAATCCGCTGCTGGGAACGTGGCGGCTGAACGTCGCGAAATGCACTTACAGTCCCGGCCCGGCCCCCAAGAGCCAAACGATCAGCTTTGAGCGCGTCGATAACGGCCTGAAAGTCGCGACCACCGTCTACGAAGCCGACGGCTCGACGACGGTGACGTACTACACCGCCATGTACGACGGCGCGTTTCACCCGGTGACGGGGCTCGACGGCGTCGACATGATCCGGATGTACCGCATAGATGAGCTGACCGACGGTCGCATCGACCGCCGGAACGGCGTGGTGAACGGCCATCGGCTGCGCACGGTCGCAGCCGACCGCCAGAGCTACAGCGTGCTCGGCAGCGGCACCCGCGCGAGCGGCGTGGCGTTCACCTACACCCTTCACTACGACAAGATCAGCGAACCGCCGCCGTAGGCGGATAGCGATCAGTCCACGAATAGCGGAACCCCCTCGCCCTCCCGCTGCGTCGCAGCGGGGCCCTCCCTCTCCCCGTCGGGGAGAGGGCAAGAAAGAGCGTCACGCACGGTTGAACTCCCTCTCCCCATCGGGGAGAGGGTTGGGGTGAGGGGGTTACGACCTCACAGAAATGCAACTTACTTCGCCGCCACCGTAACCTTGCGGATGCTGAAGTCGCCGTCGCAGCTGACGTAGACCGAACCATCCTTCCCGACCGCGACACCGGCGGCCAGGCCGACCTTGTCGGCGGTCGCCGTCACGTGCGAACCGAACGGCAGTTTGTCGGCGAGCGTTTCACGCTTGCCCGATTTCGCATCGACCGCCACGAGACGCCCTGCGCCGGTTTCTGCAACGGCGATACGACCGTCCGCCATCACCGCAAGCCCTTCCGGTCCCTTCAGGCCCTTCGCGATCTCCGTCCGCTTGCCGGTCTTCGGGTCGACAGAACTCAGCGTGCCGGCGTAAGCGTCGGTCACCAGCAACGCGCCATCCTTCGCGCGCGCGAGCCCGACCGGGCCCTGGAAGCCGTCGGCGAGCGTGGTCGCGCCGCTGGCGTCAACGTGCGCAATGCGCTTGCCGATAAAGTCCGCAACCGCGACCGCGCCGTCATCCAGAAGCGCAACGCCGTAAGGCATCTTGATCGTCGTGTTCTCGAACTCGACCTTCTCCGTGGTGCGATCGAGCTTTTGCACAACGCCGAGACGGCCGTTGGACGTGGCGATGGCCTTATCGCCCACGGCGATGTCCGACGAGCCACCCGCGCGAAGCCCGCGCGTGGTGAGTTTCTTCACCTCCCCGGTGACGGTATCGACGTCACGGAAGCCCCACGGATCGCCCGCGAACAGTATCTCCCGGCCGTCCTTCTCGATCATCGCCAAGCCACCGAGCGCGGAGAAATGCCCGCGCACGACGTCGCGGATCGCGCCGCTCTTCGGATCGATGGCGCGGATGGAGCTTTCACCGGGCGTCGCGACATAAATCGTGCCGTCGTCGCCAATTGTGAGGCCGTCGCTGCCGAGTCCAAGATTGGCGATGACCTCCGCTTTACCGGTTGCGGGGTCGACGCGCATCAGGTTGTTGTCGCGGGCAATGGCAATGACATGGCCGTCGGCCTCGACGCGGGTCGCACCGCCCATTTTGTCCGCGACCACCCGCAGCGTGCCCTTGTCGATGTCGATCTCGACCAGCTTGTCGGGGCGCTGCGGCGAATACAGCAGACCGTTCGGCCCGAAGCCGAAGCTGTTCAGGTCCTCGGTATCTTTCGTTTGCAGAATGAGACGCTTGGGCTTCTGCGTGCCCGGATAGAACTCATAGAGCGCATGGCCCAGGTTGGCTTGGGCTGCGACCAGGCGGCCGTTCTTGTCGAACGCGACCGGATTGATGCCGGGGACATCGGCATCGAGCACCACGGCTTTGCCCTTGGGAGACTTGTAGAACAACCGACCCGTCGCAAGGCCCGTCCAGGCCATCGATCCGTCCGGCGCCGCGGCGAGATCGTCGCCCTCGCCCATCGGCGGCGGAACCGCGATCGTCACATCGCCGGTCTTCGGGTTGACCTTGTAGACGGTCTCGGACGTCGTCGTGGTGGCGTAGATCATCTTGTCGGCCGGATTGAACCCGATCCCGTTCATCCGCCGCATGATCACGCCATGGCTCTGGCCTGCCACGAGGACCGAGACCTTCGGCTTTTCGGCTGCTTGGGTCACGCCGCTGTGAAGAGACATCAGAACGGCGGTGGCGAACAGACTGGCCTTCAGACCCGGCAACATACGGCAAACTCCTCAGTGGGGGGACGATTCGGCGCCCAATTTAGGCTGAAAGTGCGGTGCAATGAAGCGTTCGCGGGGGTCCCTTGCGCGGGAATCGATAACCGGTGCAAGCTTTGCATCGCGCGGCCACGGGGAGTTCTTAGAGCCGCCAACAGGGAGCATCAGACATGAACAGAATCACCAGCGGCATTGCCGCCGGCGCGCTGTCGTTCGCGATGGCCGTGCACGGCGCCTATGCGCAGGGCACGCCCACCAACAAGGACGTGAAGCCCGGCGAGAAGATGAGTTTCTTTGTGACCAGTGTAGGCATGGGGAAGGGCGGCAACCTCGGCGGCCTGAAGGGCGCCGATGCGCATTGCCAGAAACTCGCCACAGCGGCGGGCTTCGGCAAGTCGACCTGGCGTGCGTACCTGAGCACGCAAGGCAAGGGCGCGGTGAACGCGCGCGACCGTATCGGCAAAGGGCCTTGGTATAACGCCAAGGGCAACCTGATGGCCGAGAACCAGTCACAGCTGCACGGCGACACGCGCGAGGACGCGCTGGCGAGCAATCGCATGTTCATCCTCTACGCGCTCGACGAGAAAGGAAACCTCGTCCCCAGCGTCAACGCGCAGCCGAACAAGCACGACATGCTGACCGGCTCGCAGCCCGACGGCAAAGCCTTCACCGATGCCGCCGACCATACCTGCAAGAACTGGACGAGCGATGCGGACAAGCAGGGCAGCGCGCAGGTTGGTCACCATGACCGCACCGGCGGTCCGAACACGTCGTGGAACTCCGCCCACGCCACACCGGGCTGCAGCCAGGCCAATCTGGTGCAGGTCGGCGGCGACGGCCTGTTCTACTGCTTCGCCACCAATGTGAAGTGAGGTCCGCCATGAAAAAGCTGAACCTTCTCGCCGCAGCGGCGGCTTTCGCGCTTCTCGCCGGTCCGGTCACCGCGGCCGAACCCGCGCCGCCGAAGCCGATGACGTTCTTTGTCACCAGCGTGCCGATGGACGGCGGCAACCTCGCCGGCCTCGCCGGAGCCGATGCTCATTGCAAAGGCCTTGCCGCGTCCGTGGGTGCAGGCAATCACACGTGGCGTGCGTACCTCAGCACGCAGGGCGCAGGTGCGGTGAACGCCCGTGACCGCATCGGCAAGGGCCCCTGGGTCAATGCCAAAGGCCAGGAGATCGCCGCGAACCTCAGCCAGCTTCACGGCGACACGCTGGAAGAAGCCCGTGTCGGTAATCGCATTTACTTCACGTCCGCCCTCACTGAGCGCGGCATGGAAGTGAACGGCCACGACAAAGCGATCGACGTCGTCCAGCAGGGCGAGGTGAACCACCACGACATCCTGACCGGATCCACCCGTGAAGGCCGCGCCTTCACCGATGCGGCCGATCACACCTGCAAGAACTGGACGAGCAACAAGGAAGGCAATGCCCAGCTTGGCCATCACAATCGCGTGGCCTGGAACTCGGCGCATGCCTCGCGCGACTGCAGCCTGGATGGCCTGAAGTCCACCGGCAGCGGCGGATTGTTCTACTGCTTCGCGGCTGACTGAGAAATCCGGGGCGCGTTCACCCAGAGCGCGCCCCTTTTTCTTCAGCCGTTCGGCGATGCGCCCTGGATCGAGGGCAGGGTGAGCATCAGCGGTCGCCACGCCCGTGAGCGGCGCAGCATGATACCGCTCAGATCGCCGGCCCGCGCCTCTTCCTTGGAGGTGTAGAGCGGCTTGCCCTGGAACGCCCATTGCAGCCCCTCGTCCGTCTTGATCACGGACCAGTTGCCGATGGGTGCCACCTGTTCCGTCGCCGGCACCGGCTTCCATGAGGATTTGATGCACTCGCCGAAGCAATCCTCGCCGCGCGCGACGACCAGCTTGTTGCGGTCCTCGTCGTAGGCGTAGATCGTCATGCCGTTGGCGTCGGCGAGCAGATCGCCGCCATCCGACGCGACCACCTTCACCCACGCGGGCAGAGGCGCCACAGGCTCGAGCACCGTCGCGTGCCAAGTCTTATCTACGCCCTCGCCCCGAGTGTCGCCCGGCTTCGCATCCTGAGCGTAGCTATAAAGCAGCGCGCCTTTGTAAGCCCACTGTGACACGCCATCCTCGCGCGCGACGGCGGTGAAATCGCCGACCGGTCCCGCCATCCACGGCGCGACCGCCGGCAGCCAGGTCTCGAGACAGGAATCCTTGCAGGCCTTCGGATCGGCGCCCGACTTGTCGCGGGTGTAAAGGGTGAGGCCTGCCGCTGAGGTCAGCACTTCGCCGCGGAGAGTCTTTCCTGTCGTGACACCGGGCGGCAGCGGGATCGGCTGGAACGCGACAGCCCAGCTGCCGCCATCGCCGAACGTGCCGCCGGCATAGGTTTCCTTGGCGTAGCGATAAACCGGCCGACCTTTGAACGCCCACTGATGTCCGCCGTCGTCGCGTGTGATCACGCTCCAGGCGGCTTGCGGCGCGGCGCCCTCAGGCGCCAGCAGCGGCGGCCAAGCTTTGGCGCAAGCACCGTTGCACTTCGATTTACCCGAGCCCTTCTCGTCGCTCTCATAAACGTAGAGCGTCATGCCTTTGGCATCGGCAAGCCGCCAGCCGTGGCCGAGCTTGGTCGCGGTCACCTCAGCAGGCAACGTGCCCTGCGCGAGAACCGCGGTCGACAACGTGAGGACGGCGCAAAGCGCGCCGAGCAGCGGAAGTTTGCGCATCGATCAGGCCAGGATCTCGTTGATCGCCTTGCCGGTCTGCAGCGACTTTGTGCCCCACTTGTCGACCTGCACGCCCATCACCTTCATCATCGTCAGGCCGATGCGGGTGATCGGGTCGCCGTTGCCGACGATGTGCAGCCCGGTCTTGATGCGGCCGCCGGCTTTGCCGACCGTCATCACAGGGATGTTGTCGACCGAATGCACGCGCGCGAAGCTGGTCTCGCTGCCGGCGAAGATCAGGGTGTTGTCGAGCAGCGTGCCCGCGCCTTCGCGGATGCCGGCAAAGGTGTCGATGAACAGCCCCAGCGCATCCATGCTGCGGGCGTTGAACCACGAGGTCTGCGGCTGGCAGTTGAGCTTCGGATCGCGCGGCTCCTCGTGCGACAGGCTGTGATGGTTGGCGCTTTCCCCCGCTTTGCGCAGCTGGGACAGCGACGCGCTGAACACCATGTTGAAGGTCGCGGTCTGATTGCAGGCCACCGCCATCGCCATCAGCTTGGCGAAGGTGGCGTGGTTGGCCTTCACCGTATCGATCAGAACGCCGGTCGCCTGGCCGTCGATGTTGCTCGCGGCAGGCTTCTCGGGCACGACGCACGCGAGGTTCGGCTCGGGCTTCTGGAGCTGGAGCGCAAGCTGGCCTTCAAGTTCGCGGATCGAGGTGAAGTACTCGTCGAGCTGCGCCTTGTCGGACGCGCCGATGGTCTTGTTCAGCTTCTGGCGCTCCTCGGTGACCGACGACAGCACGCTCTGTCGCAGCATGATGCGCGGGTCCGGCGTGAAGTCGGCCTTGTTCGGATCGACGAACTCCGGTCCGAAGATGCGGGCGTAGAACGATACCGGCGAGACTTCGGCCGCGCTGCGGCTATTGGTGTTGCGCGCGGAATAGCTGTCGCGCGGGTTGCCGGTGGCCGCGACGTCGATGGTCTTGAAGCGGCTGCGGGTGCCGATCACGTCGGCGATCAAGAGGTCGAACGTCGGCGCGGGAACTTCATCGCCGGTCGTCGGCGCGGTGCCCGTGCGCGAGCCGACCCAGCCGGAGAAGTGCGTGTAGTTCGAGCGGCCGTCGAGCGGCGTATTGAAGTAGCCGAAGTAGTTGATCTTGTCCTTGTGCGGGATCAGCGCTTCGCATTCCTTCAGGAACTCGATGCCGGGGCCCGAGCCCTTCTTGTCGACGACGCCGAAGCCCGGCGTATGACCGAGGCCCCAGAACCAGGTGCCGAACCGAACCGGCAGCGCCGCACCGGCGGCGAGCGCGGTGCCGTTGCCGTCCAGGAAGCAATCCAGGAATGGCAGCGCGACGGTGACGGCGCCGCCGCCGAGAAGACCGCGCAGAATGTCGCGGCGTGGAGCTGACTTGGGCAGAAGGACGCTCATGGCATTGCTCCTATTGGGCACGTGCCTGTTTCGTAGGTTCGGCCGCCTGCGGCGGCACGGCGGAAAACGCATCGCTGGTGGCGATGCGGCTCAAAAGGTTCTTCATGCGATAGCCGTTCGCGGCGAAATCCTCACGCAGGAAATTCACCCACTTGTCGCTCTGCGCGGTGGGCTGACCCGTGGCATAGGACGCAAGCCGATTGACCACGCAGCTCGCGGTCGCCGGGCTGTCGTGGAGCGCCTTCGCGAGACCGATCGGATCGTCATAGTGCACGCCATCGAGGTCGCCGCTCGGATCGATCGGCGTGCCGTCCTCCGCGGTGCGGAAGGTGCCAGCGCCGTCGAAGTTCTCCATCGCAAGGCCAATCGGATCAGTGATCTTGTGACAGCCCGCACAGGCCGCCTGGGTGCTGTGCGCCGAAAGGCGGTCGCGCGCGGTCTTGTTGGGCGAATTCGGATCGCTGAACTTGCTGAAGTCGACATCGCCCGGCGGATCGGGCACGCGCTGGCACAGCAGGAACGTACGGATGGCCTTGCCGCGCAAGGTCGGCGAGCTGCGGCCCGGATGCGCATTCAAAGCCAACATGCCGAGTTGCGACTGGATACCCGCGCGGCGGCTCTCGGCTGGGAACTCGTAAGGCTCCCACAAACCGTCCGGCGTGGTGATGCGGATCTCATAGACCCGGCCCAACGGCCGCGTCATGTAGGTCTTCCGCGTGGTGAACAGGTCGCGATAGTCGCCGTCTTGCGTGAGCAGCAGATCGGTGATCGTGCGCAATGTTTGTTCGCGGGCATCCTGGGCCGCGACCAGACCGAACGCCGGATAGATGGTCGCGTCCTTTTCCAGCACATTGAAGCCGTCGAAGCCGTACATATCGGAGAAGAAAGCGCGCATGCCGGTCTTCAGCCGCGGCGAGGCGATCATCCGCGCGACCTCACGCTCGGTGCCGCTGGCCGTGTAGAGATCGCCCTTCTCCGCCGCCTGCAGCAGCCGATCGTCCGGCGCCGTATTCCACAGGAAGAAGCTGAGGCGGGAGGCCTTGGAGAAGGCATTCAACCGCGTGGCGCCGGAATGGTCCGGGTCGGCTTCCGCCACATCGCTGACGAACAGGAAGTCCGGCGCGACCATAAGTCGCGCAAGGCCGAACGCGACGCCGTCATAGAAGCTCTTGAGCGATCCGCTCGCGGCTTCGGTGATACCAAGCGTCGCGCGCATCTCTTCGGCGGTGAGCGGCCGGCGGTACAAGAGGCGCCCGACCTTCGTGAAGAACTGCTCGGCGCAGACGTTGTCATAGGCGCTGACGGAGACCGGCTTGCAGGGGATCAGCACCTCGCGGTTGCCCTCCTGCACCACTTGCGCCGCGATGTTCCGCGCCATCTCTTCGTACTGCACGAAGCCCTGCGGCGTGATCGACGTCTTCCAGGCGCCGACGGCCAACAGGCCATCCGTGCGGATCATCGGATCGAACCGGCCGCTGACGACGATGCCGGAGCCGAACACGTCGGCGACGACGTTGCGGTACTGCTCCTCGCTCAGGCGACGGATGCCCAGCGGCGCACCGGAGGTTTGCGGCTCTTTCGGCCCGCAAGCTGCGAGACCGAACGCGAGGCCGGCGAAAAGGACTGCGAATTTAAGCTTCGAAATCACGGTGTACGCGCCGCCTGCTGCGAGAGTTTCGCATCGGGATGATTGATGAACGCCGCTACCGCTTCCAGCTTGAACGCGGACGACAGCATGGTGCATTCGCCGGTCTTGGCATCCGGATAGCCGTCCGCCAATTCATGGGCGGCGACATAGATGCCGGGACAGCTGAATTGGGTGGTGTTAGGGAATGCGCCCAACATGCCGCTGACATAGCGATAAATCTGATCGACGCTGTAGTAGCCGCCGACCAGGCCCTTCGCCGTCTTGCCATCGGCCGCAATCTCGAGCCGAAGCTGAAGGTCGCGGATTTCCTGGTTCATGTACTGATAGTTGCCGAAGAACGGCAGATGGACGTCCGCCGCTTCCGTGACGATGGCACCGTCGACGATCTTGCCAGAGACCTTGTCGCCGTAGCGCGGCTTGCCGTTCTCCATGTCGATGCGATAGCTCGAGAACGGCAGTACGTGACCTGCGCTATCGAGCGCGAACGGATCGAGGCCGCGATAGAACGTCACGTCGACATGGTCGTCGTTGCGCATGTCGTCGATGTCCGTCACCTCGATCAGGATCATGCCGAGGCCGCTGCTCAGGCGGTGCGAATTGGCGTTCTGCTCGATGTGGCCGTTCGAGCGCCAGGCATAGACGCAGCCGAACAGGCGATACATCTGGTTGTCGACACCCGCCGTACCATCGAGGCCGGTAAAGTTCTGATGCTTGCAGGTCTTCGCCGTCGCCGCCCCGTCGGCATTGCCGTCGAGATTCATGCCGTAAGAGATCAGCCCCTGCACGGTGCGCAGCGGCGGGTCCTTCACCGACGTCGGCACCATGCAGACGTCCTCGCCGTGTTGACCGCGGAAGTTCCACGGCTGGCGCTGGGTCGCCGGTATGTTCGGCACGTTGCGCCGCTGCTCGGCATTGATCGTCGACCACCAGATGTCTTTGTTGCTCGGGTTCAGACCTTCCGGACATTCGTCCATGAAGGGCCCCTCGTAGATCGCGGTGTTCCACTTGGAGACCGCAAACCCGAGCGACTTCTTCTCGGCGGCGGTCGCCTGGGGCGCCGTCAAAAGCAGGGCCGCTGTGGCGGCCCAAAGGGCATGGGTCAGAAAGGGTTTCGCGCGCATGGGGCCTCGGTCCCGGGTCTGGCAAACGCAGGTGCAGCAAGACTTTAACACAAACGGCCGCAATCGCGTCCATTGCGTGGTCCCTGTGCATTCCGCGGGCAGGCCCCGGCACAAAGACCTTGATCGGCCTGGCCCGTTAGGGCCTCGTAACCCCAAGTGTTTGGCCATCAATGCGCGGGGAGCGCGAAAACATGCGTCGGATCGTCACCGCGGCCCTGGTCGCCGGGCTCAGCGCCTTCGGAACGGCTGCCCTCGCGGGCCCGGCCGTCGACCCGGGCGACTCCGGCCCGCCGATCCACTTCGCCGCCAAGCTGTCCTCGGACGAGGAAGTACCGCCTGTTGATGGTAACGGCAGCGGCATGGCCGACTTCACCCTGGAACGGAAAGGGCTGAAGCTGTCCTGGAAGATCGACCTGAAGGGCCTCAGTGGCGCCCCGACGCAGGTCTATCTCCATGGACCCGAGCGTCCCGGCGCCAACGCGCCCATGGTCATCAATCTCGCGCCCAACGGCGCCAAGGGCCCGCAGATCGTCGGAGACACCGTCCTCGACGAACTGCAGCTTTCGTACTTCCTGACGCAGCGGGTCTACGTGAACGTGCACACCGCCAAGTTCAAGGACGGCGAAGTGCGCGGCCAGATCGAGCGCATCGCGCCCGGAAAGAAGCCCTAGAACGACGAAGGGCGCCGGTCCGAAAACCGGCGCCCCTCTCTCATCCGAGCTCGCGCGGCGTTACGCCGTCTTCAGCGAGCGATAGATCAGGCGCACGAAGTTGGCGTTTGCCTGGTCGTTCACGCCCAATTTCGCACCAATGTCGTCCAGCGGCTTCGCGGCCACCGCGTCGTCTTCGGACTTGCCGGCCTTGATCAGCTTCTGCACGCGGTCGCGGCAATCGACGATCATCGCGCGGTATTCCGCGAGCTTCGTCTTGTCGATCACCGGGCCATGGCCCGGCACGATCTTGGTCTTGTCGTTGGAGAGCTTCAGGTACGTGTCGAGGCCCTGGATCATGCCCTTCACATTGCCCGCCGCCGCCACGTCGATATTCGGATAGCGCGCGCCGAGGCTGACGATGTCGCCGGTCGCAAGCACGTTGGCGTCCTGCAGGTAGACGTAGGTGTCGCCGTCAGTGTGGGCGTTGTTGATATGCCCCACCTCGAACTTGCGGCCCTTCAGCGGCAGGTCGACCTTGTTCGTGTAGGTCTTGGTCGGCAGCGCATCGCCCTTGACCGGATCGGTCTTGGCGCCGGTCAGCGCATTGGTGACGCCTTCCGCCAGGCGCTTCTTGACGTTCTCATGCGCCGTGACCTGCGCGCCTTCCTTGGCGAACAGTTCGTCGCCGCTCGAATGGTCGGCGTGATAGTGCGTGTTGACGACATAGCGGATCGGCAGCTTGCTGACGGCCGCGATGGCGGCTTTCAGCTTGTCGTGCATCTGCGGGTACTGGGCGTCGACCAGCAGGATGCCGTCGTCGCCGACGACCACGGTCACGTTGCCGCCCTGGCCTTCAAGTTCCCAGGTGCGGTTGCCGAGGTCGGTGGTCTTGACCTCGACCTTGGAAAAGTCGATGCCCTGCTGCGCAAACGCCGGCGTGGCCAGCATCAGAGCGGCGAGCGACGTCGCCGCCAAAAGTGTCCGGATCATTGTGTGTGTCCCTTTGTCCCTGCCTTAACGGCGGCGCCATGTTCCCTTATGGACCGGGGGTTGAGCAAGGGGACACAGGCGACGCCCCGCCCCGGTCAGGTCGCGAGTTCGCCGATCCAGACCGTCTGATCGGGTTCGGTTTCCGCGGCGATTTCCTTCAGCCGCGCGATCATGCCCTTGGTCAGATGGGTGCCCTGGCGCAGAAGGACCACGCCTTCCTCGGCCTCTATGGTTTGGGCGAGGATCTGGCCTTCGAGCAGTTCATTCACCGGGCACTGCCGCTTGTTCTTCACCTTCACCTCTTCGAGGCCGTCCCGGGTCGCGTGCTCCTGCTTGAAATTCTCAAGTTTTTGCCGGACCTCCGACTCACGTTTGAATTGCCGGGTACGGCTGAGGATGGTCCAGGGGACCACGCGCGCCGCACTGTCGTCGCCAAAGGGAGACTGGGCTGCCGGGAGCTTGATGGCGCGGTAATAGTCGATGTCCTTCAGCTCGATCGGGCGCCGCAGAACCTTGTCGATGGTTTGATAGAGCTTCTCGGGCGCGACCGGCTTCACGACATATCCGTGCACATCGAGTGAGATCGCCGCTTTGACCACGTCCGTGTCCGCGTGCCCCGTCAGCATGATAAAGGGCAGTTCGCGGGGGATCTTGGCGTTGACGCCCATGCGGACCCCCTGCAGCAGCTGAAGACCGTTGATCGGCTTCATATTGAAGTCCGCGATCACGCAATCGACCTGGGTGAAATTATCCTTCACGGCGCGCAGCGCCTTGCCGCCGTCGGTCGCCTTCAGGAGAAGGCCCGCGTTGCATTGCTTCAACATCCGCTCGATCGTGCCGAGCATGAACGCTTCGTCGTCGGCGATCAGGAATCGCTTTGACGAATAATCCGGTAGTTTCTCCATGCAGCCCCCGCGCTTACCCCGCAGCTTTACCCTACACGCTCTCGACGTAAGCCTCTACCGCCTCGAATTGGTCGCGGGCCTTGGGCACCAACGCCTCGATCGTAGCCCAATCGGCTTTCTTACCCGCCGCCTCCAAAGCGACACAGGTATCCGCGAGATCATTGGCACCGACGGTTCGCGCGGAAGACTTCAGCTTGTGCGCGGCGTCTTTCACGCTCACGGCGGTACGCTGCTGCAAGGCGGCAAGAAGGTCGGACACGATATCCCGCGACGGCTCGATGAATGAGATCAGGATCTCTTTGAAGGTTTCCTCGTCGTCGCCGAACGTATCTTTGATGGCGCGTTCGTCGATCACGCGGCTGTCGCGCTTCGCCTTGCTCTTGGGCGGCTTCGCGCTTTCGATTTTCCCGATGATGATGTCTTGCGGTGGCGCCGCTGAATTTGCGCTCGCGCGCGGCGGCGGCATCCATTTCCGCAGGGCCGCCACCAACGCGGGCATCGCAATCGGCTTGCTGACGTAATCGTCCATGCCGGCGGCGAGACACCGTTCCGCTTCGCCCTGCAGCGCGTTCGCGGTCACGGCCACGATCGGCAGCCGATGACCGGAGCCGCGTTCCACGCTGCGAATGCGCCCGGTGAGCTCATATCCGTCCATCTCCGGCATATGACAGTCCGTCAGCAGTAGCGCGTAACGGCCGGTCTGATAGGCCTTGAATGCCTCCACGCCGTTGGCCGCCGTTTCGCAGGTGTAGCCCACGAGATTGAGCTGCCGCCGGATCACGTCTTGGTTGGTCAGGTTGTCTTCCGCCAGAAGGATCAGCTGACCGCTGGCCAGCGCCTCCGCCGCGCTCGGTGCTTTGACGGGCTGGAATTTTGCAGCGTCATTCTCGGTTTTGATCTCCGGGCTCGCGCGTCCCGCGGCGACCGCAACCGCCGAGATGATGCGGTAGCGCACCAGCGGATTGACGTCGACCGAGACCACATCCTTGTCGATGATTCGCGCGCCTCGGTTCTGATAGTCCTGCAGCACGATCATCGTGTTCTTCTTGACCGACTTACGGAGGTCCGCCATCGCTCTGTCTTGGCGCTCGCCATCGAGACCGAGATCGAGGATGACGGAGTCAAACGCGCCCTTGGTCTTGTCTGTCAGCAGCGCCGTTGCGGCTGCGGCATCCTTGGCGGTCCCGATGTCCGCACCCCAATGCTTGATATAGGTCGTGATCGCCTGTTCGCGCGGCCCTTCGCTGCCGACCAGGAGGACGCGCAGTCCACGCAGATCGCGGTCCTTCTGATTCGTCTTCGCCTCGGCCGCCTTCTGGAACGGCAGTTCGACCCAGAAGGTCGAACCCTGCCCTTCCTGGCTTTCCACGCCGATCGTGCCGCCCATCATCTCCGTCAGACGCTTGCAGATCGCGAGCCCGAGACCGGTGCCGCCGAACTTGCGGGTGGTCGATGACTCAGCCTGACTGAACGCTTGAAAGAGTTTCGCTTGGTTCTCCGGACTTATGCCTATGCCGTTGTCGATGACGCTGAAGCGCACCCAGGTCCGTTGATCGTCCGACCTGCCGCCGGGAAGCACGCGAATCTGCACATCGCGTCCGTTCGAGAATTTGACCGCGTTGCCGGTCAGATTGAACATGATCTGGCGCAGTCTCGTCGGGTCGCCGTGCACGGCGGCCGGCAAATCCGGATCCACGAATACGTGGACGCGCACACCCTTCTTGACCGCGGTGGGCGTCAGGGTCGTCGCCACGCCTTCGACCGCGTCCACGATCGACATCGTGACGCTTTCGAGGTCGAGCTTGCCGGCTTCTATCTTCGAGAAATCGAGAATGTCGTTGATGACCGTAATGAGCGCATTCCCGGATTCCCGGATCGTGCGCAGCATGTGCTTCTGCTCGTCATCGAGATTGGTCTGCGCGAGGACATCCGCCATCCCGGTGATGCCGTTCATGGGCGTACGGATTTCGTGACTCATCGAGGCCAGGAAGTCGCTTTTGGCCTTGGTCGCGGCTTCTGCAATCTCCTTGGCCTCGCGGACCGCCTTCTCAGCGGCGATACGGTCGGTGATGTCGGTCGACATGCCGCACAAACCGTCGACCTCGCCCTTCGCGTTGAAGAATGGAAATTTCAGCGACAAGAAATGGATCGTCCGGCCGCCGGTTTTCACCATTTCTTCGTATTCGGCCGGCGCCCGCGAAGCGATAACCGCGGCATCATTGGCCATGATACGTTGCGCAGCGGCTTCGTCGAATACTTCAAGATCGGTCTTATCGCGCGCACGCTCGGCGGAGATACCTGTGAGGGTCTCCCACGCCTTGTTGACCATCACATAACGACCTTCGCGCTTGACGAAAATGACCGTCGCGCTGTTCTGGATGACGCCGGAGAGCAGCTGCTGGCTTTCGCGCAGTTCCGACGCGGCAGCTTTCTGCGTTGTCACATCGCGCAGCGCGGCGACGACCACCGACCTGTCGCCGGCTTGAACGGGACTGAGCGAAATCTCAACCGGCACCTCGCGGCCGTCCTTCGAGAGCGCGAAAAGATCGCGGCCGGCACCCATGGCTCGGGCCCTGCCTGTCTCGAAGAAACCACGTACCTGCGAGGTGTGACCATTGCGATATCTTTCCGGCAGCAGCCGCTCGATCTTTTGCCCGACAAGTTCTTGCGGCGCATAACCCAAAACCTTTTCAATTTGTATGTTCGCGTACTCGATGACGCTGTCGGCGCGGACAATCACGATGGGGTCCGGCGCACCTGCCAGGATCGCTTCAGTGCGTGCACGCTCCGTCTTCGAATCGGCTAGAGCCTTTTCAATCTCCGTCTGCAGTCGCTTCTGTTCGGTAATATCGTAGAACCAGATCAAATAGGCTTCTTTCGAGAGATAGCTGGTCCGGCGCACAGATACGTTCAGGATGGCGTCGCTTTTCTCGGGAACGCGGACAGTCAACTCAACACCTCTGACCGCGCCCTCTTGACGTGCCATCGTGATCATTCTTCTGGCATCCGCCTGCGTGACGGCGATCTCCACGAAGGAGAAAGTTCTGCCGATGAGCGCGGATTTATCGATTCCGAGGAGGTAAGTGGCCGGGTCGTTGGCGAAAAGGACTTCATTGTTGTCCGCCAGGACGATGACGCCAGTCGGACTGCTGTCCAGCAGACTCGTCAACTGAGCCTGGTTCTTTTGCACTTCAATCATCAAAGCGTTGGTCTTGATGAGCCCCTCTTTGAACGTGCGCAAGCCGTTGCCTATGGCGCGCATTTCGTGCACGTGCTCGTCGAACGAGACTTCGACGCCATGGTTGCCGGCGGTCAGCTGGTCCAATACGGCAATCGCGCCCTTCAGCGGGCGGCTCACCGATCGCGTCACGGCGTAGCCGATGGATCCGATCACGGCGATGCTAGCGAGCGCGCCTGCGAACAGGAGAATGGCGATCTTGCGGATCGGCGCCTGCACCTCCGCAAGATCGATCTTGGCGATGACGGCCCAGTGTACGCCCATGACGTCGAGGGGCCCAAAGGCGCTAATGACTTCGTGACCGCGATAGTCCGTCGTGACTTCGACACCATCAAGTCCCGCGAGTGCGCGCCGCGGCGAATACGTATCCACCTTCTGTTCGAGCGTCATGCCTTTCGAGAAGCGGCTGTCGCTGCGCATGAGAAGATCATCGCCCACCAATTCCACTTCCCCCGTCTCGCCGAGGTTCAGGGTGTTGTTGGCGGCGGCACTCAGCATCTCGGTATTGCTGTCGATTTGGAAAATCGCCACGCCGGTTATCTCTCCGGAGGCGTCTTGAAGCGCCCTGGCCATCATCAGCGTCGGCTTGTCGTCCGAAGGAGCATAGCGCCGCAGGTCAGCCATAACCGGGACCGGCGGCGATGAATTCGATAGGGCCTTGCGATAGAGCTCACCGACTAACTCGTCTTTGAGAGGACCGCGCAACACATTTGCGCCGAAGTCGCGTTCCTTCTTTGCGGTGTAGACGATGTCGCCGTTCAAATCGATGAGCAGGATGTCGTAAAGCTTGTTCAGTTGAACGATGTAGGCGATGGGTCGGTGCGCAACTTTATGGACTTGCGTATAGGCGGAACTGTCGCCCGCGTCGGTCAGTGCAATCCTGTTGTCCCTCGCGAAGCGATTGTCGTCCGTATAGGCCTTTATGACAGCATCGCGCTGGGCACCCAATTCCCGAAACGCTTTGCCGAATTCCTTAAGGCCATTCAACCCGACCGGGGCATGGGCGAATGTCTCGAGAAGGCGCGCCTTAATTTCGATTTCGGTCGTAATGGCACGGCTGCGTTCATTGCGCAGGACCGTCATGTTGTCCTTATAGGAATCGATCAAACCGCCGTTGGCGACGTAGAGAGCAACGGCGCCGACGGTCAGGCCGACCAAGAACGAGAAAAGCACAATTAGGATGGGGAACCGGAACGAAAGCTGGTTCCAGTATTGGGAAAAGAGCCTGGTGCGAATATCACCGACGCGCATATTGCCAACCTTCGTATTTTAGGTTCGCCGCTTCATTCACTTCCGAGATAGCACGAACAACGTTTCGGTCTTGCCGACACCCCGCAGGTCGACAAATCCCTTCGGCTCGAGAAGGAACTCGTCTTCGATTGCGTCGGCGAAATAGCGCGAGACTAGAACCCTTCCGGGCGAACTCGCGCTCTGAAGCCGGCTCGCCGCATTGACCGTATCACCCCACACGTCGAATACCGAGCGCCGTCCCTTGAGCACCCCGGCAATAAGCTGACCGCGTTCGATGCCGATCCGCATGCGGAACGGAACTGCGAGTGTCGGCTGCAAAGCCGCGAGTTGCTCGAGCACCGCGAGGGCAAAGTCGGCCATGCGTCCGAAGTGGGACTTGTCGGCTGCGCCGATGCCGCCCACGGCCATGTAGGCGTCCCCGAGCGTCTTGATCTTCTCAATGCCGTGATGCTCGGCCAATTGATCCATTGCCTGGAAAATCCGGTTGAGATTCTCCACAACGATCCGGGAATCCAGCCGCGCGCATACTGACGAGAATCCGACCAGATCGGCAAAGAGAACCGAGACGTCGGCAAGATCGTCGACGATTTCCGTCTCGCCGTTCTTCAGGCGATTGACGATGTAGCTCGGCAAGATGTCCTGCAACAGCCGCTGGTAGCGCAGACGTTCGATCTCATTCTGGCGATTGAGATGGCGCAACGCGATCACGTTGCGGATCCGGCTCAGCATTTCCTCTTTGCGGGGCGGCTTCACAAGGAAGTCACGCGCTCCGCGTTCAAGCGCCTGGTCACGGACCTGGAGATCGTCGTCCCCCGTCATGACAATGACAGGCGCATATGACTGGCGGTCCGCGCTCTTCAAACGGTCGATCAGCTCGATGCCGCTGATGTGCGGCATGTGGATGTCGAGCAGGATCAGGTCGAAGTCATGCTCATGGTGAAGGGCTTCGACCGCGCGCGGATCGGACTGCAGCCAGATGTCCGAGTACCCAGCCGACCGCAGCAGACGTTCCAGATAGCTCAGGTGGAAGGGCTCATCATCGACCACCAGAATCCGCGCGCTTGGCAGCGCGGTATCGCTCGCCAGCGATGTCGTGATCCCTGCCAAATTCCCCTCGTCGGGATACGTCTGCGAATGGCAAGGGTAGCACGTCGCTTACGCGTATTAATATCTTGCTATATCAGCCCCTTAGGTCCGGCGCTTTTGACCTCATTCCGGGTCAGGTTTTGGCGGTCAGCGCGCCACCTTACCGGTCGATGGTCGCATAGCTTTTTTCGGTATAACGCGGCCCCGCGATCTTGTCCGGTGCGGCGATCCGGTCGAGCTCGGCGAGGTCGTCCTTCGTCAGCTTGACGTCCACCGCCTTGCAGTTCTCTTCCAGATACGTGCGCCGCTTGGTTCCGGGGATCGGCACCACATCGTCGCCTTGCGCCAACACCCAGGCAATCGCGACCTGGCCCGACGTCGCGCCGTACTTGTTGGCAATCGCGCGCACCGCGGCGACAAGGGCCATGTTGCGATCGAAGTTGTCGCCCTGGTAGCGCGGATCGACGAAGCGGAAGTCCTTCTTGTCGTAAGTGTCGCCGCGGGCCACCTGCCCGGTCAGGAAGCCGCGTCCGAGCGGTGCATACGGCACCAACCCGATGCCGAGCTCGCGCAGGACCGGAACGATATCCGGCACGATGTTGCGCTCCCACAGCGAGAACTCGCTCTGCAGCGCACTGACGGGATGGACCTTGTGCGCGCGGCGGATCGTGTTGGCGCCCGCCTCGGACAGCCCAAAGTAGCGCACCTTGCCGGCCTTCACGAGGTCGCCCACCGTGCCGGCGACATCTTCGATCGGCACGGTCTTGTCGACGCGGTGCTGGTAGAACAGATCGATCACGTCGATGCCCAGGCGCTTCAGGGACTCGTCCGCCACCTGCCGGATGCGCTCCGGCCGGCTGTTGAGCCCAACCATCGCGTTGTTCTCGATCTTGAAGCCGAACTTGGTGGCGACGACCACGCGCTCGCGCCGTCCTTTGAGGGCTTTGCCGAGCAGCATCTCGTTCGTGAACGGACCGTAGACCTCGGCAGTGTCGAAGAAATCGACCCCGAGTTCGAGCGCACGATGGATGGTGGCGATGGATTCCGCTTCCGTCGAATCACCGTACGTCCCGTAAGCCCAGCTCATGCCCATGAGGCCGAGACCCATCGCCGAGACACTCAGTCCCTGGCGGCCAAGCTTTCGCTGTTGCATCTGAACAATCCTGCCGAATGAAAATACGTGTCAGGGCCCGATGCTAATGCAATCCGGCGGCCCTGGCGATATGGCGATGGGACTCAGTGCTGGACGCGGCAGAGCGTCGTCATACTGATCGACGCGTTGAGCGTCGAATTGAAGATGACCTGGCCGATCGTTGCATAGAACGCATCCTGCGGATTGGCGTTCACCTGCTCGAAGACCATGTTGACGTGCAGCTGGCTGGACGTCGGCGTCCACTTGAGCTGCTGCTCGAAATAGGATTCCGGGAACGTCGTGGTCGTGTTCGCGCCCATCGGCAGGTCGACCTTGCCGATCAGCGTTCCGCTCGCGGCGTCATAGATGCTCGCCCGATAAGTCACAGCCGTATCGGCTTGATTGTGCACCTGAACGCGCGACGGATAGTTCGCGAGCTGGGTCGTATGCACATTGGCCAAGGTCTGGGGAAGGCCTTTATAGACCGCACCTTGGAAGAACACGCAGGCCGTCACGTTCTCGAAGAATCCGTTATTGCTGTTGAAGATCACATGTTGATAGGCGGCCGACGGGTTGGGATTGCGCACATAGAGCGTGTAGCTGTCGTCGCCGCCGGTCAGGGCACCGGCGCCGGCCGCTGTCAGGATCGCTGACAACGCATATTGCGGCGAGGCCATCGCCGGAACGCTGATCGTTGTGCTGCCGTAGGTGTTGCCCGAAGGCGAGCCGATGACGGTGATGGCGAAATCGCCCTTCACGGCCGGATCGAGATTGAAAAGCCGGATGAAGGATGTCGTGCCGCCGGTGCCGTTGTAAGTCGGCGCAATTGCCGTCAAGGCCGTGGCGTTCAGCGCGCTCGGTTTCTCGACCTCCGCCGACGCGGCCTGAGTGGCCGCGATGACCGCCAACACCAGATGTAATGAAAATTTCCGCATAGGCCCCTCCCCTGCACATAAGACGCTGGGATGCCTGCAATTATTCCATCACCGGGGACTTGCACTTCCGGCCCCGACAGACCAGGGTCCGGCCAACCCACGGTATCCCAAGGTCCGCGATGTCTTCCCAGCTGTTCTCCCCGTTCGCGCTCGGCAAGTTGAACCTCGCCAATCGTATCGTCATTTCGCCCATGTGCCAGTATTCAGCCGAGGATGGCTCGATGACGGATTGGCATACGATCCACCTGGGCCATCTCGCCCTGTCCGGCGCGGCATTGATGTACATCGAGGCCACCGCCGTCTCGGCCGATGGCCGCATCAGCTACGCGGATGCCGGCCTCTATTCGGACGCCAACGAAAAGGCGATGGGCCGCGTGCTTGACAGCGTGCGGCGCTGGTCGGACATGCCCATCGGCATCCAGCTCGCCCATGCGGGACGCAAGGCTTCGGTCGAAGTCCCGTGGAAAAGCGGCGGCGTCCAACTTGCCGAAAGCGCACCCGGCGGCTGGCAGACCGTCGCGCCGTCGGCGCTGCGATTCCGCGATCAGGATGCCGTGCCCCACGCGATGAGCCGCGACGACCTCGCCCAGACACGAGCGAACTTCGTCGCGTCTGCGAAACGTGCGGCGCATCTCGGCCTGCAGGCCATCGAGGTGCATTGCGCCCACGGCTATCTGCTGCATCAGTTCCTGTCGCCGCTCTCCAACGCCCGCGACGACGCCTATGGCGGATCGCTCGAGAACCGCATGCGCTTCCCGCTCGAAGTCCTCGCCGCCGTGCGCGAGGCCGTGCCGTCGCAAATGCCCGTGACCGCGCGCGTCTCCGCAACCGATTGGGTCGATGGCGGCTGGGACGTAGAACAGACGCTCGCTTTCGTCAAAGCGGTCGAAGCGCAAGGCTGCGACGGCATCGATGTGTCGAGCGGCGGACTATCGCCCCGTCAGAAGATCGTCCTGGGGCCTGGTTATCAGGTCCCGTTCGCCCGTGCGGTCAAGCAGGTGACCAAGCTGCCTGTGATCGCGGTTGGACTCATCACCGAACCCGATCAGGCGGAAGCCATCGTGCGCGACGGCGATGCGGACCTCGTGGCGATTGCCCGCGGCATTCTCTACGACGCGCGCTGGCCATGGCATGCGGCGGCACGACTAGGTGCGCGCATCAAGGCGCCACCGCAGTACCTGCGCTGTCAGCCGCGCGAATTTCCCGATCTTTTCAGCTAGTCCCGGGCTGCATCATTTCGAGGAACTGCTTGCGCCAGGCCTCGTTGATGAGGTCGCGCTGGACCGTGTCGCGCAGTTTCTTGAATTGCGTCGGCCCCGGCAGCGCGATGCCGAGATGATCCGCCACACGCGCGACGACGCTGTCGACGTCGCGGTCGATCTCTTCATAGGTGATCCGCAGCGGATCGATGCCGTGCAGCGCGAAGAACGTTTCCCACTGGCTCATCATGTGGCTGATGTGGCGCACGGCGCCGTGGATCGTGTCGAAGGAAAATTCCGCCGGAGCGGCTTCGTTCTTCGACAGCCACGCACCCGTGATGCTGGCGCGCGCGAAGGAGATCGCCTGGGCGAGCAGATCCTCGCGGGTGGTGTAGAGGAATTTGGCGCCGGCCAGCGTGCGCTCGAACGTCCCTTCCACCAGCAAAGGCAGCAACATGCCAATGTGCAGCTTGATACCGAACACGCCGTTGGCCGACCGGGTGCGATGCATGATCTCCTGCATCGCCGCGTCCAGTGTCGGCGTGCCGAATCGCGAAACAATCGACGGCAGGGCCGACGCCTCATTGCGATGAAGGTATTCGCCCGGCCGGCCCAGGAGGCCGGTCTCGCTCAGGCAGCGCACCAGGAAATTGCTGCCGGAGCGCGGCGTCATGCAGATGGCGTAAGCGTTGCGCGGATCGATCGCCGGCCGCCGGCGATCCACCTCGCTGCCGTGCTCGGCGGCGTAGGGATCGAGAAGCTTGGCGATCTCGCCTTGCACCAAGCGGATCTCGTTCGGGTGAAAGGCGCCGAGCCTGGCCGCGCGTTTGGCGGCGTCGGAGCGGGGATCGATGGGCGTGGCCCCGCCGCGCAAGTGCGCCGCCACATCGTAAAGCGCTTGGCGCGCCAAAGGAGCCGGCGTTGCGGGCTGCCGTAACGTCGGGCCGAGCGCCGCGATTGCCTTTTCAGGTTCGCCCGCCTCGAGGAAGCAGCGGGCGAGCTTCTGGCGGTCACCGGACGCGGGCGAAGGCCCAAGCGCTTCCAGCGCCTTCTGCCGGCTCGCGCGGGCGTGATCGCTTTGGCCCGCGGCGGTCTTTGCAACCGCCTCGTTCAGCAATGTCTCGAAATTGCGACCGCTGTCCGCCATAGCGGGCGCACCATAGCCATGTTCAAGATGCGAACGGAATCGAAAATCGCCCTTTGGCCACTTCTCTTGCAATTGCAGAATTACCGCCCTGCACGTTACCCTAGCCCGGGGAGCGTCGCGTTGGCTCCAGCCGGACGCGGCGAAAAGGGGAACCGTCGATGATCGTATTTCTCGTCATCCTGCATGGACTGGTCTCGATCGCCTTGATCGGCGCCATCACACACCAGGGCCTCAGCGTCTGGCGGAAACGGGCCCCTGCCGTGGCTTTCATCGAGCGCTTTCGCGCCGTACCTGCGCCGGGCTACGCCGCGGCCGTCGTGGTGCTCTATGTCGTCGCCTTCGCCATTGGTGCCTATATCTATCCAGCCTACGTGCTCGACGTGAAAGCGTCTCTCGCGGAGTCCGGCTTCAACACGGATATCTTCCTCTTCCAGGCAAAGGAGCACATCGCCGTCATCGGCCTCGTGTTCCTGCCGGCCTACTACCACTATTGGCGACGCGCGCCGCTGACGGAATTTGTCATGACGCGTCGCTTCATCACCACGACCGTGATGCTGACCGTGTGGTGGAACCTCGTCGTCGGCCATCTCCTCAATAACCTGCGGGGGCTGCTGTGAACCGTTTCTTCTCGCTTCGCCTGTTCACCCTGGTCGCGGGGCTCGGCTACGCCTATGCGGTCTACGCAAATACGACGCTGTTTCGCTACTACCCGCTGGTGAAGCGCTTCTCGTGGACCGACCTCGCCGACAAGTCCCTCGGGCCCGCCATGACCTGGTACGGCTGGATGGCCTTGGGCGCGATCCCGGCCGTGGTCGTGGCGGTGATCGGAAAACTGGCCCTGCCCGAACGCCTGCTGGAAAAGCTCTGGCCCGCGTTCTGGGCGCTGCCGATCATCATCCTGGCGGCCGGCTGGGTGCGGGAGAAGAGCTGGCTGGTCGGGGCCGGCTAGCAGAAAGGGGCGGACCTTTACGATCCGCCCCTTTGCTTCGTCCTCGCGAGTCTCAGAACTTCACGTTCAGCTTGCCGCCGACGGTCGTCTTGAGCTGCGGCGTCAGCGAGATCGTCTGCGCGCCGGTGATCTGATCCGGCGTTTGGCCGATGTCCTGCGGGATACGGTTGTTGAAGATATTCAAGCCGTAAACCTCGAACTTGTAACGGCCGGTCTCCAGGCCGATGCGCAGGTTCGTGATCACGTAAGGCTTCAGCCAGACCAAGTTGGTCTGATCCGCATAATCCTTGCCGTGATAGTAGGCGTCGGCGCGGACATAAGCCTCGACGTCGGTGCCGCCGCTGGTCGAGAAGGCGTTCCATTTGTACGTGGCGCCCAGCGTACCGCTGGTGATCGGATAGCGCGCGATCGAGTGTCCGACCGGATTGATGTTGCCGGTGATGATCCGGCAGACGGCGCAGGCGGTCGTCAGGATCTTGGTGTGGTTCCAGGCGAAGGTGCCGTCGATATTGAGGTGCTCGGTGGGCGCCAGGCTGAACTCCCACTCGGTGCCCCAGGCATTGGTGGCGCCGGTCCCCAGCGTCACGTTGGCCTGCGCAAGCACGCCCTGGAGGTTGGTATAGAACAGCGCCGCCGGCACCTGCGCGCCGCGGTCCTGGGCATAGTAGACACCCGCCAGGACGCGCAGGCGGTTGTCGAGGAAATTCCCTTTAAGGCCGGCTTCATAGTTATGCAGCTTCTCTTCCGGCACCGTCGCCGGAACGCTGAACTGCGTTGCGACCTGCGCCTGCGCATAGGCCGGCAGCGAAAGGAAGCCGGTGTTCACCGCGCCGGGACGCGTGCCTTCCGAATACGACGCGAAGACGTTCACGCTCTTCTCGTCGTTGAGGAAGTACTCGAGGATCGCGCGCGGCACGAATGAGCGCGTTGAGCCGCTGAGATCGACGACGTTGATGGTATTGCGGCCGACGCGGTCCCATTGCCAGCGGCCTTCGAAGGTCGCCGACAGCCGGTCGAAAATGTCATAGGTGACAGAGCCGAAGACGCCCGCGGTCTCCGAATAGATGATGGTCGGCGGGAAACTGACGGAGATGATGCCGGTCTTGTTGATCACGCTCTGGATGTTCTGCGTGGCATGGTCATAGCTCGCGCCCAGCATCCCGCGCAGCCGCGCTTTCGGATCGGCGGTGATGCGGAATTCGGCGTACTGATCCTTCAGCAGGTACGTCGTCATCGACGGGTTATAGGTGGCGCCGTTGTCGTTGTAGAACCGGTTGCCGTAGTCCTGGATCTGCCCGACGGTGTTGCGCATCAGCGAGCCGATGAACGACGCCGTCCAATTGTTGTCGAATGTGTAGTCGCCGAAGATCTGGCCGACCCGACCGTCGCGCTTCAGGCCGTTGTAGGTGATGTAATTCGGGCCGACGGTGGTCGTGGTGGCGAGCGCCGCGGTCGCGGCAATGGCTTGCGGCGGGAAGGCCACGAACTGCGAAATGCGCGCCGGGTTCACCTTGCTCTGCGCGCCGCAGATGTAGTTCAAGCCGGTCGGCACGCCGCCGCCGTTGCAGTTGTTGTCCGCGGGCGTCTGGCCATAGTGAATACCGTTCGGGCCGTCGTCGTCGTGCCAATCGGCATAATAGGCCCTCAGTTTCGCATGATCCGTCGGCGTGAACACGACGGTCGCGGTACCGGCCAGCGTCTTCTGCTGCCCGAGTTTGCCGCCGTAGCCATAGTTGTCGTACTGCGCGCCGAGCACGCGATAGGAACCGCCGATCCGTGCCGACAGGATGCCGGGAACGATGGCGTCCTCGACGGCAGCCTTGAACGCTTTGTTGCCCCATGTGCCGATGTTGGCTTCACCGTAGCCGTGTAGCCCGCCGCTACCGGGCTCCTTGGCGATGAAGTTGATCGCACCGGTGAACGTCGACCGGCCGAAGTAAGCATTCTGCGGTCCCTTCAGCACCTCGACCCGCTCGAGATCGAGCAGCTCAGGGATATCGCCGCCGTTGAGCGGCACGCCGTTCCAGAACACGTTCACCGCGCCAAGACCACGGATCGTATAGGTGTTGATCAGACGCGATGCGGTCGCATTGTTGGCCGGCGGGAAGTAGAAGCCGGGCGTGTAGTGCGTCAGGTCGCGCCGGTCCTCGAGGCCCTTGTCTTCCAGCGATTCCGCCGTAATGGCCGTGATGGCGATCGGAATCTGCAGCAAGTTTTCCGTGGTCTTGCGCGCGGTGACCGTGATTTCTTCGATCTGCGCATAACTCGGTTGGGCGCCCACGAGAACGCCAAGCAGCGCCGTGGTCGCATATAAGCCGGTTCGTTTCATGGGTACTCCCCCGTTCCCTCAAAGACGCCGCAAGATGCGGCCGCTTCAATCTTCGTCGTCGACGCGATAGAGCTTGAGCCCCGTGGTCTGCGCCGTCGGCGGCGCCTGCTTCGAGACCTTCACCAGAAAGGCCACCAGCGCCTGCCGCTCGTCGGGCTTCGGCACGCCGATGAAATTCATCAGGTTGTTCGGAATGAACTTCCGCGGATCGGTGAGGTACTTGTCGATGTTCTCGGGCGTCCACACGACATTGGCCTTCAGCATGGCCTGCGAGTAGTCGGTGTAGCCGGGCGCGGTTCCCGACTTCCGGCCGACGACGCCCCACAGGTTCGGCCCACGGCTCAAGCTGCGCGTATCGGGCTTAAAGGCGTGACAGGCGCGACAACGGTTGAACAGCGTCTCGCCCTTGATGATCAGGGGATCGTTTTGATCGACCTGCGCCATCGCGGGGCCGATGAGCGCGAGGCTCGCGACAAGAGCGATTCCGAGAAGCGAACGCGATGTCATTGGATGCCCTCCACGCCCGTCCGCACGCCGGCGGCAGGGTTCGCGCGCTTCTTCAGGCCCATGCTCTCGAGCACCTTGTCGTAGGCGCCGGGGTTCATCAGCTTGATGTCGACGATCTTCACCTTGCCGTCCGGGCCAACCGGCTTGCAGTCTTTGCAGCGGAGTTGGCGGCTGAAATAGCTCTTGGGCCCGTTCAGCGCCTTGAGCGTCGTGATCTTGTCCTTGTCCGGATAGAGCACTGTGACGGCCGAGCCGTAACCGCCCGACTGACCGGCATTGCGCGGCGCGAACCAGATGTTGCCGCCCTGGCTGATCGTGAGCCGCGGGATGTCGGTGCGCGCGGTGACGGGATAGAGGGTGAACTTCTCCGTCTTCTGGTCGAACTTGACGACGTGGTTGTCAGTAGCGACCCAGATGTTGTCGAACTCGTCGCCGGCGGCATCGTAAGGATTGGTGTATTCGATCGGGATCTTCCAACCCTTCACTTCCTGCGTCTCGGCGTTGCAGCGATAGAGCTCGGAATTCATCATCCCTTTGCTCGACCATGACGCCGCCCAGCCGCGGTCCTCGAGATCGACGCCGACGCGGCGGAACTGGTAGGCCAGAGGATCGGTCGCCATCTTGCAGTGGACGTACTTCTCGGTCTTCGGATCGAAGCGGCCGACGCCGTCGGTGCCGGCTTCGGCGATCCAGACCCGGTCCTTGCTGTCGAGCGAGATGCCGTAGGACCCGGCGCGGTAGGACGGAAGCTCCCAGCGCTGGAATGTGTCGGTCTTGCGGTTCCAACGCGTGATGCCGCCGCTCGTCAGCCACATGTCGCCGGCGGAATCGAAGATGCCCGTCAGGATGCCCATGTGGTTGCCGGGTACGACGTTCGTCGGCGCCGGCATCGCGGGATTGTTCGGCAGCGGCGAGGTCGACGCCGCAGCGCTCTTGTAGATGTCCAGGTTGCCGGTCTTGCGATCGAAGTGCCGCAGGCCTGCAAACCACACCGAACCGTCGATGTCGGCTGAGATCCACTCGGCAATGATCGGCTCGCCCTCGCCGTTGTCCGGATAGAACTCGTGCTTGGCCGTGGTCGGATCGAGCCAGATCGGGCCGCGCCCCGGTCCGTTCGAACCGCGATCGAGCGTCCACACGGTGCCGTCCGGATTGAAGGTGACGTGGTGATTGGAGCGCGTCGGAAATTTCTTCGAGTTCGGGAAGCGGTACTCGATGAACTCAGCCTTTGCCAGCGCGGCTGGATCGAGCGGCGGATCGACCACCTGCTGAATCGCGCGCGGCACGGAATCGGCGCCGAAGTTGTCGTTCAGATAGTCGATCAGCTCGTTGCGCTCCTGCGGCGTGATCGTCAGCAGCCGCCCGTCCATGTACGTCTTCTTGAGCAGCATGCGGTCGACGGTGATTGCCCAGCCGTCTTTGTCGTGCACCGGCCGGCCATCCGGGAACGTGCGCGGCACGCCGTAGGGCAGGAACGACGCTGTGTGGCAGCCCATGCAGATGCCCTCGATCAGCTCGCGCGGGTGGCCAGGCGGATAGATCTTGTCGTAGGGCGTCGGCACGGCGACGGGCTTCGCCTCGTCGTAGGCGACATCGCTCCAGCCTTCATAGGTCAGGCCGCCGGCGTAGACCGGCTTCACGTTGGTGTCCTTCAACGTGAAGTCCATGGTCGGGGCGGCCTCGGCGGCGATCTCAGTCTTGGTGGTCTGCGGCGTCACGCCCCAGCTCTTTTGACCGACAGTCCCGCGCAAGGTGACATCGTAGTGCCCAGGGAACATGTTGGTGATGCGATAGCTGCCGTTCACCACGTAAACGAGATAGCCCACCTTCTTGTCGGTATTGTAGGCGTACACGGCGAGTTGCCCGACCGGCTTGGCGACCGTCACCTTGCCGCTGAGCTGGGCCATGCCGGGAAGCTGGGCGGCGCGAAGCTGCGGCGACAAAGCCAGCAGCGCAACGATCGCGCCAATCGCGAAACAGACTGATTTCTTCATGGAAGGAATCCTCGCACGCCGCTCACGGGCCCGTGACCCGCATGATCCTAAGCTGCACTCAAAACAGGGCGCCAGCCCGTGCATGCACGGATGTTCGCGTGCCGAACTTTGTTACGCCGATATCGCGCGAGCGGACTTCCGTGGGGCGCCGCTGACCTCGCGCACCGCAAGGGCCGCCACAACAGTCTGGTCGAACGCATCCCCGATTTCGCGGGCGCACTTACGCACCAGCGGAAGGTAGCGCTTGATCACGTCCGTCTGACGCAGCGCCATGGTCGGGAAACGCATCACCAGCGATGCGATGTTCTGCTTCTGCGAGAAGATCGGCACGGCGCAAGTCGAGAACCGCCGGTCGGCACCGTAGAAGGCGTAGCCATCCTTCTGCACCTTCTCGACGATCTTGGACATTTCGGCCGGGCGTTGGGCCGGCGCGTCGCGCGGATCGTCCGAACTGCGGCGGATCAGGTCGAGCAACAGACGGCGTTGCGTGGCGCCGATGAAGGCAAGATGCACGCGCCCCGCCGCGCTGCCGACCATCGGCAGGCGGCCGCCGATCGCGACGTGCACGAACGTCAGCGGACTTTGGGTCACGGCGCGGATGATGATGTTGATGCCCAGCGGTGTCGCCAGCGTCAGCGGCCAGACGATTTCCTGGCTGAGCATGTCCATGCGCGGCTGTGCGATTTCGGCGATCCAGGACTCCTCGTGATAACCGTCGCTCAAGGCCCGCACTTTCGGGCTCAGCCAATAGCCGCTGTTCTGCGCATCGCGCCGGACGTAACCGGCGGCGCATAAAGTTTCGAGCATGCGATAGGCCGTGCCGCGGTTGAGGCGCGTGGCCTCCACCACTTCGGAGAGCGTCGCCCCGTTGCGGCCGTTGAGCATCTCCATGATGCTCAAACCGCGAAGGAGCGAGCGGATGCTGTGATCGCGCGCCATGCCTTCACCCTTCAGGCGGATTTAGCCTAGCCTAGGTCCAATTGGCGCAAATCCAAACAGTTTGTTCGCATGATGAACAAACACACTGTTTGCGATGCGAATCACCGCAGATTCCTGTCAACACAACGGCCGCCCAAAGATTAGACTTGGGTGCGCTCAACCTCCGCAGGCGTCGGGACACACGGATGATCAAATCGCGACTTTTCATGTCGGCCTTCAGCGCAGCCTTGGCGCTCGCCGGTGCAGCACAGGCTGCCAGCATGGCAGGCTTCGGCGAACTCTCCGGAAAGGTGAGCGCCGACCCATCGCTTGGCCAGTTGAGCGTCTACGCGTTCAACACCGATAAGAACGTCGGCTATCAGGTGTTCGTGGTCAAAGGCGCCTATCGCGCCACCAATCTGTTCCCCGGCCACTACGAGATTTCGCTGCGCGGCACGGTGGGGCAGATGAACTGGGATCTGCCGCAGCAAGCCGCCAAGCTGGAGATCAAGGCGAATGACAAGGCCACGGCCGATCTCGCCATGAAGAGCCAGGCGGTGCCGCCCACCTACATCGGCGGCATGGTCTATCCCGACGCCAAGGTCGAGCCCTACGAGAAGGTCTATCCGCCCGGGCAGGGCCGCGACGTGCTGGAGCGCGTGTGCTTCGGCTGTCACACGGTGCAGCTCTACCCGTACAACAAGGATCGCACCTACGCGACCGGTCGCCCGCTGCACGATAAGGACGGCTGGGCGATCACAGTTGAGCGCATGGCGCACGGCGTGGCGTTCAACGCGCCGGGCAAGGCTTCGAACTTCGACGCGGCATTGATGAAGCCCGGTGAACAGGAAGCGCTGGTCGACTATCTCGCCAAGAACTTCGGCGAGGACGCACCGCTCCGCGCCGTGCAGCAGACCACGCAGCCGGCGCTCGATCCCGCCGTGCTGGAGAAAGTGGAGTTCGTCGAATACCGCTTCCTCAACAAGCCTGGCGAGGAAAATCGCTTCGTCCACACGCCCGACTTCGACGGCAAGGGCAACGTCTGGATCATGGATCGCGGCGCGGCGAGCCTGGTGTTCGTCAATCCGCAAACCGCCGAGGTCATTGATCACAAGGGCCACGGCGGCGGCGAGTACCAGACCGTCGATGTCGACGGCACCGTTTGGTACGGCGGATTGCGCCACCTCGATCCGAAGACCGACAAGCACGACGAATACAAATTCGAGGGCGGCCGGAACGGGCGCAACATCTCCGTCAGCACGATGGCGATCGACCGCAACGGCGACATCTGGCTGTCGATGCTCGGCGCCGGCTCGATCGGCCAATACGTCCGCAAGACGGATACGGTGAAGTGGTGGGAGGTGCCGATCCTGCGCAGCCGTCCCTACGGCCTGACGCTCGATAAGGACGACAAGGTGTGGTTCGCCGAATACCACAACAGCGCCGTGGCGCGTTTCGATCCGAAGACGCAGGAGTTCCGCAACTTTGTGCTGACGCCGGAAGCACCGACCAACATCCGGCGCATCGGTTTCGATTCCAAGAACATCGGTTGGGTGGCGACGTGGGGCAGCCCGCATTTCAATCCGACGCTGTTCCGCCTGGATCAAAAGACGGGCGACGTGAAGAAGTTCAAGATCGATATCGCGAACTCCAACCCCTACGACGCTGAGGTCGACAAGAACGACAATGTCTGGCTCGGCACCGACAATCATTTGCTGAAGTTCGACCAGAAGAGCGAGAAATTCACGGTCTACCCCCTGCCCGAACGGACCGACGTGCCCAAGGTCGCGGTCACCCGCGACGGCGCGGTGTGGTATGGCCCGCGTAATGCGGGGCAATCCGGTGGCTATGGCGGCGCGGCCGGCGTGATGTATCCGGACAAGGACGCGATCAAGTCCTTCGCCGCTTACTACGACCCAGGCAACGCCCGTGCGCGCAAGGACCAGTACAAAGGTCCCGGCACGCCCGTGACCGGCACCGTCAAGATGGTACCGGCTGAGCCGCAGAACCCCGGCGCCTACGCCAAAGCGCTCGGCATCAAGGACACCGGGACCAAGGGCGGGGCTGCCGCCGGCATCGAAGGCGGCGCGGCGCGCGAGTAACGGCTTCGCCGGATCAGGATGGGGAATGGGGGAATCTGAAACTGCGGCTTTGCTCCGCCGCGGGATTGACAGCTTCGGCCGCGGCGACCTGAACGCGGCCGAAACTGCATTGGCGCAGGTCCTGCGCCGCGAGCCCGACCAGCTTCAGGCGCTCAGCATTCTCGGCGCGATCCACCTGCGAAGCGGCCGCGCTAAGGAGGCGGTAACGCACTTCGGCCGCGCCGCCGCGCTCAGCCCAAGCTCGCATGTCGCACAATCGAATTTCGGACTGAGCCTGCGCGACGCGGGGCGCACGGATGAGGCGCTGGCGACCTTCGACAAAGCGCTCGCAATCAAGCCGGACTACGTCGTCGCGATCTACAACCGCGCGCTTACGCTTGCGGATCTGGGACGACGCGATGAGGCGCTCGCAGTGTACCAGCGCGTGCTTGCGCTCGAACCTGGCCATGCCGAGACCCTCAACAATCGCGGGCTCTTGCTGCAGGCGGCGGGTGACCTCGCTAGTGCATTGAAGAGCTACGATCTGGCGATCGCGGCACGCCCCGCCTTCGCCGAAGCGCATAACAATCGCGGCACGGTCCTGAAGGAACTACGGCGCTTGCAAGACGCGCTGGCCAGTCATGACCGCGCGGCGGCGATCACGCCCGACTACGCTGCTGCGCATTACAACCGCGCGCTCGTCTTGCTCGCGCTCGGGCAACTCGATGCTGCGCTTACAGCGTGCGACAGGGCGCTCGCACTTGAGCCCGGCTCGGCGGACGCCCTGAACAATCGCGCGCTCATCTTGCGCGACCTGCGTCGACATTCGGAGGCTTTAGCGGATTGCGACCAGGCCCTCGCGATACGGCCGGACTTCACGGAAGCGCTCAGCAATCGCGGCGTCATCCTGCAGGAACTGCAGCGGCCGGCGGAAGCCTTGGCGAGTTTCGACCGCGCGCTGTCGCTGCAGCCCGACACCGCCGCCGCGTGGCACAATCGCGGGCACGCCCTGCGCGGCCTGGCGCGCTATGACGACGCGATCGCCAGCTACGATCGCGCGATTGCGATGAAGCCGGACTACGCGGAAGCGCATTTCAACGCCGGCCTGTGCCGCCTGATGGTCGGCGATTTCGCGCGCGGCTGGGCACAGTACGAATGGCGCGGCTTCAACGAGGCACCGCGCGCCTTCCCCGCTCCCGCCTGGAACGGAACGGACGACATCGCCGGCAAGACGATCCTGCTCCATGCGGAGCAAGGCCTCGGCGACACGATCCAGTTCGTGCGCTACGTCGAGATGGTGGCCGCACGGGGCGCAGCCGTCGTGCTGGAGGCGCCCGCGGCGCTAACCCGTCTGTTGTCGCAAGTGCCGGGCATCTCGAAGCTTATCGCGACCGGCGCGCCGCTCCCGCGGTTCGATCTGCAGTGCCGCCTGATGTCCCTACCCGGTCTATTCGCGACCCGGCGTGAGACGATCCCGGCATCGCCGCGCTATCTCGCCGCCGATCCGGCGTTGCGGCAGAAATGGGCCGATGCGCTCGGTCCGGCGCAGGGCCCGCGCATCGGGCTCGTCTGGAGCGGCAATCCGACCCACAAGAACGACCGCAACCGCTCGATCCCCCTCGCCGCCTTCCGCGACATCCTTCAGCCCGGCGCATCTTTCGTCAGCCTGCATCGCGAACTGCGGCCGGGCGAAGCCGACGAACTTGCCGCCTTGTCGATCCGCCATTTCGGTGATGCGCTGACGGATTTCGCGGAGACCGCGGCGCTGATCGAAAACCTCGATCTGGTGATCGCGGTCGACACGTCCGTCGCGCACCTCGCCGGGGCGCTCGGCAAGCCGGTCTGGCTGCTCCTGCCCTTCGAGCCGGATTGGCGCTGGTTCCTCCAGCGCGACGACAGTCCGTGGTATCCGAGCGCGCGTCTATTCCGCCAGCCCACGCACGGCGACTGGCCGCGCGTGGTCGTCGACATCAAAGCGGCTTTGTCTGACTGGATCGCCGCGCGGACCTAGCCTCTAGTCGAATCAGCGTAACCCCCTCGCCCTCCCGCTGCTTCGCAGCGGGGCCCTCCCTCTCCCCATCGGGGAGAGGGTAAGTGGTGCAACGCGCACAGCAGAGCCCCCTCTCCCCGTCGGGGAGAGGGTTGGGGTGAGGGGGTTACGGTGATCCGGTATGCTCTAGAACTTCACCGAGCCGCGTACGCCCCACGTTGCCTTGTCCGGCAACGCCACCGAGATCGCGTTCGGCGTATTCACCGTCGTGCCGGTGGGCGAGTAGTTCGTATAGGCATTGCGCTGGAGGCTGACCGGCGTGCGATCGTCGAAGATGTTCTTGCCGTAGAGCTCCAGGCGATACTTGCCGTCCTCGACGCCGAAGGCGACGTTGAACTTGTTGGTCGGCGCAAGCCACGCCAAGTTCGCCTCGGACTCATAGATCTTGCCGCGGTGCAGGTAGTCCACGCGGAAATAGCCGTTATAGTCGCCGAACACCGGGCGCGTGTAGGTGCTGGACAGCGTCCAGGTCACCTTCGGCACATAGGGGAACGACGTGCCGACCGGGCGCGGGTTGCCGGTGGTGACCAAGCAGTCGGTGCAGAACGTCGCCTTCAGGTCGGTGTCGGCATAGTCGAACGTCGCGTCGAACGTCAGGTTCTCGTTGGCCCGATAGGTGGCTTCGAGTTCGAGGCCCTTCAGGTCGACGATGCCGCCGGCCGACGTCACCTGCGTCGTGCCGGGCAGGCCGGTCGCGAGCGTGTAGGTCACCGTGTTCGGAACGTGACGGCCGGTCCAATGACCGTAGTAGATGTCCGCCATGATGCGCAGGGTGTTGTCGAAGAACAGACCCTTCGCGCCGACTTCACCCATCTTGATCCGGTCGGCCGGCACGATGCCGCCCACGGGAACCTGGGTCAGGATCTGCGCCTGCTGCGACGGCGTCAGCGCATAGAAGTTGCTGTTGATCTCGATCGGCCGCGTGCCCTCCGCGTACGACGCATAGTACGTGGTGTTCTGATCCGGCTGGTACTGCAGGATCACACGCGGCGTGAAGGCGGTGGACTTGTTCGAGAAGGTCGGATTGGTTCCGGCCAGGGTGTCCTGGAAGATCGTTTCCCACTGCTGACGCGCTTCGCCGCTCAGCGAGAGCTGATCGGTGAAGTGATAGGTCAGCGAGCCGAAGATGCCGTAGGTGGTGTTCTCGAAGTGCGAGAGCGGCGTGCCGAGCAAGTATCCGGTCGTGCCGACCGACGGCGTCATGTTGTACGACAGCGCGTGGAAATAATTCACGCCGATGGATCCCGTCAGCTTCTGGTTCGACGGTGAGGTCAGGCGGAGTTCGGCGTTCTGGTCGGTGTCGCCGGTGTTACCCAGCACCAGGGAGTACGTATAGGGCAGGATCTGGCTGGGATAAGCGGTTGCCGCGGGCGGATAGAATGGGTTCGGCACACCGCGCGTGTCGATGAACGAGCCCGCCTGCAGGAAGCCCCACTTGTTGGTGTCGTAGGAACCATTGGCCATGACGGAATAGCCGCTGGTGGCTTCGTACTCGACCGATCCGTGCAGTTCGTAGGCCGAGCGCTCAAGCCCCATATGGTCGATGAACTTCGCGCCGTTGACCGGCGTCGAGAACGGGACCGCAGCACTCCCGGCGACCAGCGCGCGGAAATAGTTCGGATCGATGTAGGTGTTCCAGAACTGCGTCTCGTTCGGCGCGGTCTTCAGTTCGCCGCAGATATAGTTGAACGCACCGCCGACCCCGAGGCCGGCATTGCAGTTGTAGGAGTTCTTGCCCTGCTGCGCGTTCGGGCCGACGAACTCCGCGATCGCGGACGGGCCGTCGCTGTCGCGGAAGTATGTCGCGTAACCCCGAACCTTCAGATTGTCGTTCGGTTTGAAGATGAAGCTTCCGGTAACCGAACGCGTGCTGCGCGAACCGAGCCTGCTACCGGGGAAGCCGACATCGGACCAGGCACCGCCGGTGCGGTAATGGGTGCCCGCGATGCGCACCGCCAGCTTGTCCGCGACGATCGGACCTTCGAGGCTCGCCGACATATTGGTGGTCGCCCATGACGCGTAATCGGCGCTGGCGCGGCCGCCCCACTTTTCCATATCGGGCGGACGGGTCACGAAGTTGATCGCGCCGGAGAACGTGCCGCGACCGAAGTAGGCGCTCTGCGGTCCCTTCACCGTCTCGACGTGGTCGACGTCGGTCAGGTTGGAGATGTTGCCGCCGAACACCAGGGCGCCGTCGACGAAGATCGACGCGGCCTGGCGTGTGGCCAGGCCGTTGCCCGGCAGGATGCCGCGCAGGATGTAGACGCGGAAACCGCGGTCATTGCGGTTGACCGACAAGTTCTGGTTCGTGAAGCCCGGCGTGAACAGAGACACGTCGTCGATCGTGATCATGTTCTTGGCTTCGATCTGCTCCGCGGTGATCGCGGTGACCGCGAGCGGCACCTGCAGGAGCGATTCTTCCTGCTTGCGGGCCGTCACGGTGATCTCTTCGAGCTGTGCCGTTTGCTGAGCGATGGCCGGCATGGCCGCGACGCAGCCGATGAGCGCGGAACTGACCAATAGATGCTTGCGGTATTTCATGGTTCCCCCTGTCGATCCGAGAGCGTCGATCCGAATAGGTCCCGCGCCGTTGCCCACGACCGGGAGTCCCTCACGTGATTGATATCACGCACGCGTGAGGCGGGCTTATTCGTGTCGCGCTGGCTGTTCGCCAGGCGAATAATTTAACAAAGCCGTAGAAAGGCCTACGCGACGACGCGCGCGTCAGCCGGACTTCTTCATGATGAAGTCGACCTCGAGCAGGCCGGTCTGTCCGGGCCGGGTGCGATTCAGGCGCCGCACTTGCGCGTAGCCCTTCTTCTCGACGCCGATGAGCTTCACGTCGCTGGGCTTGATGTCCGCTTCGATGCCGAGGAGGTCCGACACCACGCCGGACGCATCGAGGGTGCGGTAACGGCCGATGATGTTGGTGTAGGAGTTGTAGTTCACCTGGCGCGGACCTTCCTCGGTCTCAATCGTGACCGAGACCGTCAAGGTCGCATCGCGCAGCAGATTTCCGTCTTCGTCGCGAACGTTGCCGTAGAAGCCGTTCTTCGCCAGCGCCCGGCTGCCGTCGGGATTGAACGAGCGTGATTGGTAGGCGAAGAAATCGTCGCCGTCGGCCCGGGCGATGCCCGGAACGAGCGCGGCGGCCGCCAGCCCGGCCATGAGGAAACGGCGTCGATTCATGGCGCAAAGCTTACACCGCGCCCGGCCAAGCACAAGTTTCTCCACGTGCGTGCGGTTCGCCGCTACACTCGCGCCCTGACCCAGGATGGCGGATGCGCGGCGCAGTCCTCATTGCTCTCTCGATCTTGATCGCAGGCCCGCAGGCCGAGGCTGCGGATCGCATCGCCGCCATCAAGGCGCGGGGGTTCCTCACCTGCGGCATCCTCGCGCGCGTCCGGGGCTTCACCGACGTCACGCCGGACGGCCGCACCACGGGCTTTGAGCCCGATCTCTGCCGCGCAGTGGCGGCCGCGGTCCTCGGCCGTGACGGCAAGGTCACCTACGAGACCGCGGATCACATGGAGCGGTTTCGGTCCACCGGCGACCCGGATGTCGTCGCCCGCCGCCTCACCGTGACTTTGCGGCGCGACCTGGAACCCGGCCTCGCCTTCAGCCCCGTGATCTTCTTCGACGGTACGTCGCTGCTGGTCCGCAAGGCCGCGGGCATTGCCGCGCCGTCGGCGCTGGCGGGCCACAAGATTTGCGTGCGCGGACAGTCGGAGGCGGACGCCGGCCTCGACGCCTACTTCGCCGTGCGACAGCTGAAGATCACAAGCGTGCGCGGCGCCGACCTCGCGGCCGCGCGCGACGCCTTCCTGCACGGCGATTGCGATGCCCTTGCCGCCGATCTTTCCGAACTGGCACCCATTCGCGCCGACGCGGCCGACAAGCTCGCCATCATTCCGGAGATCCTGTCGAAGGAACCGCTGGCACTCCTCACTCACGCGGACGATCCGCAATTCACCGCCGTCGTCCGCTGGACGATGAACGCGCTGCTGGCGGCGGAGGAACTCAGCATCACCGCAGCGAAGGCGAAAGCACCGGGCAACATCACCGATCCGGAGACACGACGGTTGCTCGGGCTCGAGCCCGGCAACGGCGCGGCGCTGGGCTTGCGCGAAAGCTGGGCGGCGGATGCGATCTCGACCGTCGGCAACTACGGCGAAATCTTCGCCCGCAACCTCGGCGACCGCAGCGCCATCAAACTCCCCCGCGGCCCGAACGCTTTGTGGCGCGACGGCGGATTGCTCTATGCCCTGCCGTTTCGCTAGCTCCGGATAATTTTTGCCACAACGTCTTGCGCCGAAAGCACCGCACCTTCCTGCCAGCCCGGCAACTGCGTGAGATAAGCCCCCGCGAGATGGATCGGGCCGGGCAGCGCATTGAGCAGGCGCAGCGCCGGCAGGTCGATGTGCCCTTCGCGGACCGCGCCGAGGTAGGCCCAGGGACCGAGATTGAACGGAACCTTGCTCCAGTTCACCACCGCCGCCTTTGTGAGGTCGGCATCGTGGCCCGGATGGATATGCGCAATTGCAGCCCGCGTAGCGGCAATCTGGGCCGCGACCGGCTTCGCCGCGAAGGCCTTGCCGACCAGCCCGCGATTATAGGTGCCGATCAACACACCATGCGCCTGATGCAACCCGCCGGACGGATACATCGCCATCTGCGCTTCGTCGTCCAGGAACGAGATCCCACCGTAGATGCCGTCCTGTTCCCAGAACCGCGGCGCCTCGAAGCCGATCTTGTTGGCATGATCCGGCGTAAAACTAGCGAGCGCCGCCTTCACGTCCTTCGCAAGCGTGATGTCGATCCGCGCCAGGATGTGCGGCGGGATGGTGACGATGGCGACGTCGGCGGTGAACGTCCGCTGCGCGCCGCTCGCCCGATCGCGCGCGACGACTTCCGCGCGCTTGCCTTTGGCCGTGATCCGCCGGACTTCCATGCTCTTATGAACCGGCGCGCGGATCGCGTCCTCGAACGCGGCGACGATGCGATCCATCCCGCCGACCGGCTGCAGCATGGTCGCCTGCTGATCGAGCTGTTCGTCGAAGACCACGGCGGACAGCATCGGGTCTTTCAGCAATTCCTGCAGCGACTGCACCGGTGTTCGGCGGGAGAGTTCGGTCGGCGAGACTCGCGGCACAAGCCCGGATCGATCGGTCCCCCGGAACGAACCGTCGGCGTCGAGTTCGCCGTAGATACGCAAGAACGGCAGCAGTCGCTCTTTGTCCTCCGCCGTGAGTTCGCGATCGAGCGCGCCGCGGTCCGTGGCCTTCGCCAGGAGCTCGGCAATATACCCGCGAGTGTCGTTGGCCGCCTGCCGCAGGCGCAACGGCTTGCCGCCATTCGCACGGGGCGACCACAGGAACGCCGCGCGGTTCATATTGACTTCGACCTCGAGCGACACGCCGAGCGCCCGGCAATAGCCGAGCAGTCGCTGATGATCGCCGGGGATTCGCGATGGGCCGGCATCCATATAAAGGTCGGGCGAGAACGCGACCTGCTGCGTCGCCTCGCCCTCCATCGCGATCTCGCTGCCGCCGCGCAAGGTCCAGTTCTTACCGCCAAGGCGGTCGCTGCCCTCCAGAAGCGTGACCGCGAATCCCCGCCGCTCGAGTTCATAGGTCGCGACCAGGCCCGCGATCCCGCCCCCGAGTACGATGGCGCTCCGGCCGTTGCCTAACTGCGGGTTGCCGGCTTGCGGCGTCGCCGCATCGGCGGAGGCGATGAGGTCCAACCGGCGCATCGCGGCATAGGCCGCGCCGGCGCCCCCCACGGCGGCGATACGGTTGAGAAGTGAGCGGCGTTTCATCGGCGGTGGCTGGTTCCCATCCTCCGGCATAGGATAAGATGAGCAGGCGCCAAGGGAAAACGCTCATGTTGAATAAGCCTACCGGATCGGACGGCGTCTCCCGGCGGACGTTCATCGTTGCCGGTGCCGCCGGCCTGACCATGGGCTTCGACATGCCCGCTAAAGCGGCGGCCAATGAAGCCGCTGCTTTCACAGCCTATCTCCAGATCGGCACCGACAATTCCGTCCGCGTTTTGGTGCCGGGTATCGAATTCGGCCAGGGCGTCTTCACTTCCCTGCCCAAAATCCTGGCGGAGGAACTCGAAGCCGATTTCGACGCGCTCGAGATCACGCTCGCGCCGGGCGACGAATTCTTCGCCAATCCGAACAAGGGCCGCCAGAGCACCGGCAATTCCGATGCCGTCTTGGGCTACGCGCCGATCCTGCGCCGCGTCGGCGCCGCAGCGAAGGAGATGCTGATCTCGGCAGCGGCGAAGCGCTGGAACGTGCCGCCGGCCCAATGCCGCGCGGAAAAGAGCCGCATCTTCCACGACGCAAGCAAGCGCTCGCTGGCGTTCGGCGAGGTTGTCCTTGCCGCGGCCAAGCTGCCGATGCCCGAGAAGCCCGCGCTCAAATCGCGCGATCAGTTCAAGCTGATCGGCAAGCCCACCTTGCGCAAGGATACGCCGCCGAAGGTCGACGGCTCCGCACGCTTCGGCGCCGATATCGTTCTGCCCAACATGGTCTACGCGACCGTGCGCCACAGCCCCGTGTTCGGCGGCACGTTGCGCGCCGTCGATGAAGCCGCCGCGCTGAAGCTTCCCGGCGTGATCGCCATTGTGCCGTTGAAAGACAAGCTCAGCGCGGTCACGGCCGTCGGCGTGATCGCCCAGAGCTTCTGGCAGGCGAAGAAGGCTGCCGACGCGCTGCAGGTCACGTGGGACACCAAGGGCAATGAGCGCCTGAATACGCCTGATATGATGCGGACGTTGATCGCGGGTCTCGACAACGATGCCGAGGCCAAAGTGATGGCTTTCGCCAACGGCCGCGCCGGCGATGCAGCCGCGGCGTTGAAGGCCGCCGCGAAAACGTTTTCCGTCGTCTACGAGCAGCCCTATCTGGCCCATGCCTGCATGGAGCCGATCGCCGCGACGGCCCGCGTCGACTCAAACGCCATCGAGATGTGGGTGCCGAGCCAACAGCAAGGCAACTGCCGCCAGCTCGCCGCCGATCTCACCGGCGTGCCGCTGGAGCGCGTGACGGTCAACACCACCTTCGCCGGCGGCGGCTTCGGCCGGAAGTGGGAGATGGATATGCCGCGCCAGGTCGTGCAGCTGGCCGCGGCCGTCAAAGGCCGCCCGGTCCGCATGATCTGGACACGCGAGGAAGACATCCAGCACGACTATTACCGCCAGGCGATGGTCGCGCGCGTGAAAGCCGGTGTCGATGCCCAAGGCAATCTCACCGTGATGACCGCGCGCCTCTCCGGCCAATCGTTGCTCGGTTTCCAGAAGCGCTCGCCCAAGCCGCCGATGCCGGACGGTGCGGCGGTCGCCGGTGCGCTCAATCCGCGCTACACGATTCCGAACACGCAGATCGATTTCGTCGAGGCGGACCTGCCGATCCACATCGGCTTCTGGCGTTCGGTCGGCGGCTCGCACAACGGCTTCATCGCCGAATGCGCAATTGATGAAGCCGCCTATCTCGCCGGTCAGGACCCACTCGCTTTCCGCCGCGCGCTGCTGAAAGGCAAGCCCCGCGAACTCAAGACGCTCGATACCGTCGCCGAGATGAGCGGTTGGGGCCGCAAGCTCCCGCCCGGTCACGGCCTGGGGCTTTCGATCGTCACCAGCTTTGACGCCGTCACCGCCCAAGTGGCCGAAGTGTCCGTCACTGACGGCCGCCTGAAAGTGCATAAGGTCTGGTGCGCTTATGACGCGGGCATGGTGATCGACCCCACCAATGTCACCGCGCAGATGGAAGGCGGCATCGTTTATGGATTGTCCGCGGCGTTGTTCGGCGAAATCACCTTCGACAGGGGCGCGGTGAAGCAAAGCAACTTCCTCGACTACCAAGTCGTGACCATGGCCAACATGCCCGAGGTCGAAGTGAAAGTGACGGAAACCACCGGCGACCGTCCCGGCGGCGCCGGCGAGGCATCCGTGCCCGGCATCGCGCCGGCGGTTGCCAACGCCGTGTTCGCCGCCAGCGGCCTTCGTGTCCGCAAGCTGCCCCTGCGCACCGCCGGGCTGGTGGTCGCCTAAGTCATGCGCCCGCTTCTTGCCGCCCTGATTGTCGCGCTCGCTGTGCCCGTTTGCGCCGCGGAACCGAAACCCGCCACGACCTTCACCGACTGCGCCACGTGTCCGCAGATGGTCGTCGTCCCCGCCGGCAGCTTCCGCATGGGTTCGCCGCCGAACACCGCGGCATCGAATGCCAATGCCGGCCTTGCCCGCGCCAACGCCGACGAGTTCCCGCAGCACGAGGTGAAGATCGCCGCCTTCGCGCTCAGTAGGACCGAAGTGACTCAAGACCAGTGGCACGAGATCATGGGGACCTATCCCAGCTTCAATCGCGGCAAGACGCTGCCGATTGAATCGATCTCCTGGGACGAGGCGCAGGCTTTCATCGCCAAGCTCAATGCCAAGACCGGCAAGCACTATCGTTTGCCGAGCGAGGCAGAGTGGGAGTACGCGGCCCGCGCCGGCACCACGACCATCTTCTCCTTCGGCGACGATCCGGCGGAGATCGGGCGCTACGCCTGGTACAACGGGAACTCCGGCGCGAAGGCGCATCCGGTCGGCGAGAAGCAGCCGAACGCCTTTGGCCTTTACGACATGCACGGCAACGTCTGGGAATGGGTGCAGGATTGCTATCGTCCGGACTACGCCGGCGCCTCGACAGACGGCAGCCCCGCGCCTGAAACCGCAGGCTGTGCCCGCGTCATCCGCGATGGCTCCGGCGTGGATTTCCCGAAATCCTTGCGCACGGCCGAACGCTACAGCAACCGCTCCGACTACCGGAATGGCAACCTCGGCTTCCGTCTTGCCCGTTCCCTGCCCTAAGCGCTTCGCGCTATCCTGGGGGCGGAGCATTTTCCGGCGAAGTGGGTACCGGTTCGCCACAGAAAATGCGACCAAAGAAAACTAAAGGCGTGTTCACCTTGAACACGCCTTGGAGAACCGTTGATGCGATCCCGATTTCTGCTGGTTCCGGCGGCGATTGTCGTCGCGGCCACACCCGTCAAGGCAGACACCTTCCTCTCCGTCGAACAGGCGCAGCGCTTGCTGTTCCCGGACGCGACGTTGACGCCCGCGGACTTCACCATGAGTGAGCATCAGGTCGACCAGCTCATCAACGTGACGGGCGCGACGGTCTTTCGCTCCAAGGTACGCGCCTGGCGCGCGTCCAACGGCGGCTGGTTCTTCGTCGACCAGGTGCCCGGGCGCGACGATCGTGTCACCTACGCCTTGGCATTGGACGCGAACGGTGCCGTGCGCGGCGTCGAGGTATTGATCGGGCTGGCGCAGTACGGCGCGATCACAACGCCTGAATGGCGCAAGCATTTCCACGGCCGGCGACACACCAAAGGCGCCAGCAGCGACAACGACATTCCGCTCGTCAGCGGCGAAACCCTGACGACCGCGCATGTTGGCGAAGGGATCAACCGGCTGCTTGCGACTTATGCCCTGTTCATGGGCTCGCGCGGCTAACGAAGATGGAGAGATCGATGCGCACCACGTTGCAAAGCTTGCTGGCTTCGGCCGCCGTCTTCGCCTTCGCGCCCCTCGCGCAAGCGCAGGATGCGATGGTGACCACGCAGGGCTTCTGCGTCGTGAAGACGCAGATGAAATGCGAAGAGGTCGCCCTGCCCGGCTCGACCGTGGCTTACAACGTCCTGCCCAAGAGCGCGGACGGAAAGAAGCGCGTCATCTACTTCTATTCGGATGTGCGTGGCGCGGCGAGCGGCGTGCTCATGCACGTGCTCGAGGCCGAGGACTTCGACGCCGGGACGAAATTCGACGTTCCCAAGACCCTGGCGGCAAAGGCCGACAGCTTGAAACCAGCCATGGAAGCCGCCGCCCAAAAGCTCGGCAAAGGCGGCCTGGTCGCGGTGACCCCGTTCGAGGCCACGGCCGGCGACAAGCCGACGCGTATTTTCTCGCAAATCGAGGTCGACGGCCCGGGCGCCTTCTCCGGCCAAGTCGTTGATCAGAACGGCGCTCTGGTCCGCGGCAGCGAACGCGTCCAGTTCATCGTCACGCGCGGCCCGGCGGGGGCGCAGCCTGGCAATGGCAGCGGCCTGAGCTCGATCGACGCCGATGGCTGATACCGCTAATGCGGTGTCATTAAATCCGGAGATCCCCGTACGCGGCTCGCAATGCGACCCGTGGGTCCACAGCCCTGGATTCACTGGGTGGGAAGGTCCACTATATCGGCCTGTCCGTTCCATTCCTGACGCCATTTGCAGGGGAGCAAGCCGCATGGCCGATAAGAAGTACGTAGAAGCCGGGCCGAAGACCAATCGTCAGACTTACGCCGCGCCATTCGTCGCCGCCGATTACGACGCCGCCGTGTTCACCAGCGCCGAGGGCATGGCCCCGACCGTGGACGCGATCTACACCTCGATGATGGCGCTCGGCGCCAACGTCTGGGCAATCCAGCGCCGCATGCGGATCATGGAAATCCTGATGGAGAAGAACGGCAAGGTCACCCGCGAAATGCTCGAGCAGTACATGCCGACCGCGGAAGAGAAGGAACAGCTCGCGAAAGAGCGCAATTCCTTCGTCGCAGAGATGTATGCCCCGTTCAAGACGATGGGCACCGTCAGCTACGCCTCATCGATTGACGTGCCGGACCCGGCCGTCATGAAAGCCCGTTAATCGGAACTCTGGGAGAAGCCATATGACAAAGGATCGGTTCCCCATGCTGATGAATCGCCGTAACGTGTTTCACCTCACCTCCGCCGCGGCGACCAGTGCGCTGGTCGCCAACAAGGCCGAAGCGAAAGAGGTCGAAGGCGTCGTCAAGCGCCTCGCCCCGCGTGGCCATGACGGCATCTACGCCCGCCAGCCCAGCCTCGACTTCGAGAGCAAGGGCGACTTCTACTCCGGCGTCTACCTGTGGCGCGGCCAGGATCTGGAACGCGCCGCCGATCAGCGCGCGATGGAGATCCTCGCCGCGGCGCACGTCGATCCGAAGAAGCACCTGAGCTGGGCGGAAGCGGTGGCGCTCCTGGAAAAGGATCCATTGATCGCGATGACCTGCCGCATGCGGTCGAGCCACCAGAAGCTGAAATACGAGATGGTGCAGCTGTACTATCACCAGCATGCCGATCAGTTCCTGGGCGAGATGGAAAAGGCCGACAAGCTCGGACCCGGCACGCTCGAGCTGAACCCGAAGATGACGATCCCCGAGTACACCGCGCATGAAATCCATTCCATGCCGGGCGGCTACGTCGGCGACGCCTTCGCCGGCCACATGTACGACTGCGGCACCAACTGGGGCGCCTACGTCGACCGCAACTATCAGGACGGCGCCCATCTCGGCATGGCCGCGAACACCGCCGTTCCGGCCGATCGCAAGGTGAAGCGTATCCTCGATATCGGCACCGGCATCGGCCAGCTCGCCACCTCGATGAAGCGCCGCTTCCCCGAAGCCGAAGTGTGGGGCATCGACATCGGCGGCCCGATGGTGCGTTACGCGCACCTGAAGGCGGCCGACAACGGCATCGACGTGAACTTCGCCCAGCGCCTCGCCGAAGACACCAAGTTCCCGAGCAACTACTTCGACATCGTGACGTCGAACCTGGTGTTCCACGAGGTCAACTATCAGGGCGCCTTGGACATCATCAAGGAAACCGCGCGCATCCTGCGTCCGGGCGGCGTGTTCGCGCCGACCGACGACAACGCCGAACCGGCGGACGCCAAGGGCAAGTACACCCTCTGGTACAACTACCGTTGGAACCACGAGGACTGGTACGCGGACTGGCATGCCGTCGACTTCACCAAGGAAATGCAGAAGGCCGGCTTCAAGGTCACCGCGAAAGCGGGCAGAAGCGGCATCGCCGCGGGCGCCGGCTACACCGCGATCAAGGCCTAAGAACTCTGGCTTGGCAGTCTGAACCCCCGCGTCGCAAGGCGCGGGGGTATAGTCATATCCAACAGAAAATAAATAGCCCCCCTCCTCGCGGTGGGGGGCCTTCTCTTATGCGGGCACCTCGGGGGCATCATTCTCTGAAGCTAAGCTCAATCGAAACGTTGGGCATTTCGGATAGCTTTGGATTCTGCGGATCCCACCCCTTGAAGAAAATCTGGTTTCTGGCGATGACTTGGTGGTGGCGATACATGTTCGGCTGCACGACGGATAGTTTGCTTCCCGCCAGGTGCTGCTTCCCTGAGCTCGTTATTTTTCGCATCACCAAGGCCCAGGCAAACTTTCCTAAATCATCAACCACTGAAGCTAATTCAACACCGAGTTTTTGCTCCGTAGCGTCTAGTCAGCTTGGCTAGAGGTCCACATTGCTTCGGTCATTACATCCATCCCTGTCGGAACGTCCGCAGTTGACGCTCGACAGGGATTCTTGATCCAAAAGAAGTCGAACCACGTTGAGGGGCGCACTATAAAACACTCCTGATAGAGCGAAATCGAATCGCTCGTGGTGTTCTTGATGAGCCAACCAATTTTATTGGCAAAGCTGCGCGCCAGAGTACTTTCAGTGCCCAGACAGGCGTCAGTCATGTGATCAAGCGACCAGTACAGGGCCACATCGTCCGCATGTCCGTACATGAAGATGTCAGAAACGTGGTAAAAAGGACGGTAAAAACTGAACAAGTCACTAACGATCAACCGGCCTTTCGTATTTAGGGACGGCAAATTTGATTTAGGATGATCGCTATACAACGCGCGAAGGTCATTGAGGAGATGGGGGCGGAGAAGAGCAACATCGGTTCTCGTCAGAAGAATTCTCTTCGCACCTAGTTCCTTAGCGCGAATGACGCCGTTGCCCGCGCAAACAATCTGATAATTCAGATTACTTTTTCCAGGTAAAGGTGGGCGAACATTCAGCACGAGATCGTCCACATGCTCGGCAACCGCCCCGATCAATTGCTCCGGCGTATCATTCCACGTCGAGAGAATAATAAAGGTATTTGGGTGCGCAGCACGATAGTGTCGGACGACATCTACGTAGGAGGGGTCCATCCCACCACGGATGACAATGGCCTCATTGCCGATCAAGCGAGGTGGACCGGGACTCTCGCGGGATAGATGCCTAACTTTCGGTAACTGGTTCATCACGGCATGATTGAAACTCCGGCAGTACATTTCGGCCAGCCGCTTCCTCGTTGGATCTTGCGATTGCCCCGCAAGTGCGAGCGCTTTCATTAGACAGATTCGCGCCTCCTCGAATTGACCGAGCCCAGCTAAACGATTGCCCATCGCTGTAAGAGCGATGTGATCATTCGAGTCAATCTCAAGGCATTCTCGCAGCGTGGCTATTGAGCGGTCACGCATTCCTAGGTTTTCAAAATGATCGGCTAGGAAATGCAACGCTTCCACTGAGCGGTTGGCGAGCGCGACGACATGGCCACAAACGGCCAAGCTTTCTTCGACGCGATTGAGAGTTCGAAGAACCTCCGAGTAATTCTTGCCGAACTGTAAAAGATTTTTGCTTTCTATTTTGGCAACCTTGCTGAACGCATCGCACGCTTTCTGGGTCTGCCCCATACTCATCATCGCTTTGCCGAGATGCATGTAACCCCAAGGATCTTTAGGATTGAGCGCAATTGCGGTTTGCAGCGCGCGTTCAGCCCTCTCGACCTCGAAACACTTCGCGGCGGCGAGACCTAAATGTATATGCGCCACGACCATCCGTGGATGACTTCGTGCAAATACTTCGAATACTTCCAGCGCTTCGTAATAACGCTCTTGCGCGGTTAAACCTTTGGCAAGATGCAATGCATAGGAGAGCTGATCTGAATCTAAGCGAACAGCCTCTCGGAAAGACGGCTCGGCGCGAGCATATTCCTTGTTCTTAAGGAAGATCTGTCCGAGTGCATCATGATAAGATGCGCTTGTTGGGTCTTGCGCCACGGCTTGCTGACACATTTCAACAGCGCTCTCGATCTTGCCCTCGTCAAAGAAGGCAAGCGCAGCCGCGAGAACGTCGCAAGGAGGGGGCGGCATGGGGGCGTCAATCACGACAAAATTCCTGGTCTTACGAACGCCATTGGCCGTTCAAGCGAGCGATAAAGAACACCTGTAACGGGTGGTCTGAGCGAAGCCTAGCATTACTCGATATAGCGTCAAAAACTGCGTTTCCCTCTCACACTCTAGCGGAATTAGTAACAAAATATGCGGCCCCTACCTCAAGGTAGCGGCCGCATATTTTTATCTGGATATAACTATACCCACGCGTCGCAAGGCGCGGGGTTTTCGTTATCGGCGGCAGAAAATTATTTTGCGCTGACGCGCCCTAATCCGACGCCGACGGCGGGCGGCGACGCAACTTCACGATATTGCCACCGGAGGCTTTTGCCGCGGCGATCATGCGCGTGGCGATGTGGCTGAGTTCTCCGATCTGGAACGGCTTTCGCAACAGCGGAAACTGGGCGACGATCTCCGCGGCCCTTTCGCTGTAGCCCGTGACCAGCAGCACCGGAATTTCGGGAAAATTCTCACGGACACGTTGGGCAAAGGCAATGCCGTCCATCGCGCCCGGCATCACGATATCGCTGATGATGAGATCGAATGCCCCGTGTTCGATCAGTCGGTAGGCCTCTTCCGCATTTCGCGCACCGGTGACGTCATAGCCAAGATCGCGGCACATTTCCTCAGTGATCAACGCAACGTCCGGGTTATCGTCGACAACGAGAACCTTGCCCTGTCCTGGAACCGGGGCGGGCTCCGACGACGGAGACTCTTCCTCGACCTCGGTCTCCAATGAGCGCGGAAGATAGATTGTCACGGTCGTGCCCTTGCCGAGTTCGCTCGCGATGGCGACGGTTCCTCCGGCCTGATGGGCAAACCCATGCACCTGGGAAAGGCCGAGGCCGGTTCCCTTATTGACTTCCTTCGTCGTGAAGAACGGCTCGAAGACCTTGGGCAGGACATCCGGCGGGATCCCGTGCCCGGTATCGGTCACCCGCAGGGCCACAAATTCCCCCGCGATGTTCGCGCCGGTATCTTCCGGCACCAGGACAATATTCTCGAACGTTATGGAAACGCTCCCGCCCTGGGAAGTCGCATCCCGCGCGTTCTGGACAAGATTCACCAAAGCAAGCTCGAGCTCGTTGGCATCCACCCTCACGCGCCACGTATTGGGCGGAATTAATGTCACTATCTTCACGGCGCTGCCGACGAGCGTTTCTAAGAGCGTCCTTATTGTCTCGATCCGATCAGGCGGACTTATCACGGCGGGATGAAACGCCTGTCGCCGCGAAAATGTAAGGAGCTGACGCGTTAGCGCCACGCCCCGCTGCACGGCTATGTCGATGGCTGCGACCGCTTGCCGGCATTTGTCGTCGTCTTTGAGTAATTTGCGCAGTCGCGAGTTGTGCCCGACGATTATGGCAAGAAGATTATTGAAATCGTGCGCCACACCGCCTGTAAGCTTGCCGAGCGCATCCATCTTTTGGGTATGCGTGAGTTGTACGGCAGCCTGCTCTTGGGCAATTTGCGCCTTGCGCTTGTCGGTGATGTCGCGCGTGATCTTTGCATAGCCGACAAGATTGCCACGCTCGTCACGGACGGGATCGATGATGACGTTGGCCCAAAACAATTCGCCGTTCTTGCGCACGCGCCAAGCGTCGGCTTCAAATCTGCCTTCCTGAAGGGCCGTGTAGAGCGTGCGCGCAGGAAGACCCGCGGCACGATCTCCTTCCGTATAAAATCGCGAGAAGTGATGGCCGATGATCTCGTCGGCGGTATATCCCTTGATGCGCTGCGCGCCGGCATTCCAGCTTGTGACGACGCCATTAGGATCGAGCATATAAAGGGCGTAATCGGTGACGTTATTCACCAACAGTCGGAATTGGCGTTCGCTTTCCCGGAGCGCCTCCTGGGCCGACCGCCGCTCCGTGATGTCACGCGTGACCTTCGCGAAGCCTTCGACTTCGCCTTGCTCGTTCTTGATCGCATCGACAACGATGGAAGCCCAGAACCGGCTGCCATCTTTGCGGACCCGCCAGCCCTCCGCCTCATAACGCCCCTCGGCGGCAGCGGTCGATAACACCCGGCCCGGCAATCCTTTGGCCCGATCCTCTTTGCTATAGAAGCGCGAAAAATGCTGCCCGATGATCTCCTCGGACTTATAGCCTTTCAGGCGCTCTGCCCCGGCATTCCAATTGGTGATGACGCCGCTCGCGTCGAGCATACAGATCGCATAGTCCAGGACGCCGTCGACTAACATGCGGAAATGGCGCTCGCTGGCGCGTTGGCCGCTTTCGGCGGCAATCTCTTCCGTCATATCGCGGATGATTTCCGCAAAGCCGATCAGTGCCCGGTGCTCGTCGTAGACCGCGTGGGTGATGGCGTTTGCCCAGAAGCGGCTGCCGTCCTTGCGGATTCGCCAGCCTGCACTTTTGTGACGGCCGGATGACCGGACCCGGTCGAGGACGTTTTGGGGGAGTCGCGCCTGCTGGTCGCTGGGCGTGAAGAAACGCGAGAAATGCTGACCGATGATCTCGGTCCTGCTGTATCCGTTGATACGCTCCGCCCCCAGGTTCCAACTGGTTACGAAGCCTTCCGGATCAAGCATATAGATCGCGTAATCGCTGACTGCGCCAACTAGCAGTTCAAACGTGTTGGGCCTACCGCTCGCTGCGCTTCGCTGTCTGGGATCAGACATCCCGATCTTGCTTTCTCGCCGAAGGGTTGCCTCACTTGATTTTTTCGGGCGACCGCCGGTATCATAGTTACCAATCGGTGGTTGCTCAAATTGTTCGTCAATGCCGAACGCACTTTCTCACCAATTTAGGCCGGCGCTTAGGGGCGTGTTTCCCGTCTTTTTTGGGGACGGAAACGATCGCGACAACAGCGATACGCGACGTGGTTTTGCGCCCGGTGGCGCGCCGCATGAGGACTTGCCGTACAAGGTCGAGCTTTGGGACGCAGGTAAGAACAGTATTGAGGTCGTTCTTGCCGTCACGGCAAACAGCAGCATCGGCTTTGCCGCCTATCACGCTGCGACCCGTGAATATCCCGACCGATACGTCACGCTGCGACACAAGAATCGCACCGTCGCCCAGGCCAACGGACCAGAGCATTAGGCACGCGGTGGGCCTGGCGGCGGCTGGCCGGGGAAATGACGATGTCGACATCTTCTCAGGGTCGTCTCGACGATGACCTCCCCTATGTCGTCGAACTCTGGCAAGAGGCTCCCAAAGATCAAGTCGAGCGGATTCTGGCCAAGAGCAGCAGCCTCAAACTCGCGCATGCGATCCTCAAGTCGGCTGAGCAGGAATTCCCACAGCGCCGCGTGACCTTGCGCAACGGCGCGGAGATCATCTCAGAAACGAAGCCACGTCACTCTTTGGGCAGCTGAGGATTTCTCAGCGCGCTTCAGCGTCGCGCACCGGGCGAAGCAATTCAAAAATTCCGCGTCACGCCGATTTCCACGCGATCGCGATGGTAGGCGTAGATCTTGATGTTGGAGTACCGGTCGGTGTGGATATAGCTGACCACCGGCGTGAAGCCGAGGATATCGATGTGCAGGTTGGAAACCCCGATGCGGTAGTCGATGGCGGTATCCTGGCGCGCGCTGCCGCCGAATGCCGGGAGAGCCGCGTCGTATCGAATGAAGGTAGCCTGCACGCCGCCGTAGATCGCGAATCTGAACGGCAGATTTTCCCGATAATAACCGCCGCCGACGGTGTATTGCGTATTCCGGAACGGCTCGACCGCGGTTTGCTCGCGCGTGATTCCGACGTTTCCCCGCAGGAAACTATGGAAGTCGACGGCATACGTAAGCGCGGTATTGGCCGCCACGACCGGGCCGGTATAGGAGCTGTAATGCGCCGCGTTGTAGTGAAAGTGCTGTCCCGCGATCGATCCATCGAGAAGCAGGCGCGGCGATAGCGTCGTACGGGCTTCAATTCGCCCCCCGACGCCATAGTTGAGCGGAATTCCTCCGAACCATCGGCGCGATGCGGTCCCGAGCACGGAGATCTCCGTCCCTCGGCCGCGAAGGAATTTAGGCCCCGCATAGATGCCGACTTGGCGGTCGGTGAATTCGTGGCGTGTATATTCCGTGGCGTTATACGTCACGCCGCTCTTGAACTTGGTGTCGTCGGTCAGGTCCCATTGGTACGAGCCGTTCAGGTTCAGCGCCACACCCACCCCGGATGTCTGGCGCGCCGCATCCGACAGCTCGAAAGGCAAGCCAAAGACGTTGACGCTCTGCGCCGTCGTCGCCGCATTAATGTTGCTATCAGGGGCAATGGCCACGCCGACGGTGACGCCCCATCGTTTGCGGCGCCTGATCTCGTCGAGGAAAACGTCGATACTGTCCTGCACCGCCGGCGGAACGCCTTGGGCCGCGGCCGCGCGGAAATGGTGTTCCGCCGCTTCATCGTCGCCCTTCAGGAACAAGGCGCGTGCAAGATCGAGCCGAACGCGATTGAGGGACGGATCGCGATTCAGGAGCGCCTTGAAATGCGCGATTGCCGCGTCGTAGTCCTTCTTTGCAACGGCGATGGTCCCGCGCAGGAAATCGAGATCGTTTTGATTGGCGATGCTGTCTTGAACCGTCGCCAGCAGCTTCTCCCCTTCAGGGATATTGCCTTGGGCAATTGCGACCTTGGCGCGTTCGATGGCCTGGCCGGCGTCGTCGGCCTGCCCATACGCATGCGTGACCGTGGCCGCCATAAGGCCAGCCACGCATATGCTGAGAAATTTCATTCGGTAAACGGGGCGCAGAAAAGCGGCGGGGCTCCCGCTGGGGGAGGCCCCGCCGCGATCGAGCCGGTTAGTTCTTGGTGGTGCCGAAAGCCGCGAGCACGTTCACCGCGCCGGTTCCCGTCATGGACAGGGAGCCCAGGGCTTCGGCGGCGTTGGGACCAAAGAACTTGCCGCCGAACGTGCCGGCCGCGCCGGTAATGTCCACGGTCGGCGACACCGTTGCCGCCGCGGCCGTCGCGATGCCCGAGAACGATGCTCCGGAGATCGTGCCGCCGGTGAGGTTGATGTTGTTCATCGTACCCGCCGCGGCGGTGCTGCTCTCGCGCGTCACAATGTTGGTGATCGAACCCGTGATGGCGTTGTTGGCGAAATTGGCGTTCAGCGAAACCGCGCCGGACTCAATCTTGCCGGAGTGTTGGCCGGTCACAGCGACGCCATCGATATTACCGCTGTAAGTCGCCGTCCCGGTCATCGGCATTTGTGCCGTCGTGGTCGCGACGCCGGTGGCGAACGTTCCATACATGATCGGCACACCATTCAGATTTTTTTCCATCCAGGTGCCATAGGTCGAATACGTCAAATTCGACGCCGCGTTGTTTGTGAGCTGGATCTCCACCGTATTGGGGCTTCCGAGGGACTCTGTCGCGACCAGGGACCGCGTGCAGGTCGGACAGGTGAATTGGGGGCTTCCCGGGTCGGTGATGTATGTCACGGCCCTTCCGCTCGGCAGCGTCAGCGTGAAACCGTTTCCGGTTTTCGTGTAGGTTCCCGTGGGATTTGCCTCGAGCGTTCCCTTCGGGAACGAAGCCGTTCCGGCATTGACCTCTGCGCCGTTGGTGATGGTCAGCGCTTCAACGCCTTGGTGGGCGTTCATGGTCAACGCGGTGCCGACCGCCAGCGTAGACATCGTGTCCTGCGCCGGCGCCGTCGCGGGCGCCGAAGCGGCGACACCGAGACTGGAGCCCGAACCGCCGGATCCTGCGCAACCCGCAACCACGGGAAGCAGGAGCGATGTGAGGATGACCTTCGAAAGATGTTTCATGAGACCTCCGGACTTGAGTGCAACGGAAAAGCCGACTCGCGAAGGGTCGCGAGAGATCGTGAGAGCGGCTTGGGTGTGGAGATCTGGCCGACCAACAAACCAGCAACGCGTCAGCGCAGATGATTCTCGGCACGCAGGTCGGTCCTCACTAAGCAATTAAGGTAGCCAACCGATGCAATAACGACGCGGAATCGGACAAGTTGCACGTGCGACCCAACTAGGTCACACGCAGGATGAATTAAATCACCCGCGTCAGTAGAAGAACGATTTTGGATGCTCGCCTTCTCCAGGCGACCCGTGTCTACCGCGCTTCGCTGTCGCGCAGGCGCCGCACCTCGGCGAGGTAGGCCGGCCGCGCGATCCATAGGATCGCCCAGGCGCCCGGCAGAAGCAGCAGATACACGATGGTCATCGAGTAACGCACCGCCGCGGGATCGTGGAACCCGTAGTCGGTGATCAATGCGACCAGGGTCGTGACACCGGTCGAGATCAGGTTGGTGAAGAAGAAATAGAGCGAGATCACCTGCGTGCGCATACGGCTGGGGGCGACAAGCGGCAGCGCCGGCGTCTGGCAGCCGAAGCACATGTTCACGCCGAACGTCGCCGTGGCGAGGAAGACCACGGAGAGCGTCGGATCGCCGCTGTTCGGCACCAGCAGAAGCGACGGTGTGACGATGCATAGCGCCCCGAGGATGATGCGCAGGTTTGCATCTTCATAACCCCGACGGCGCAACGCATCCGCCGACCAGCCGCCGGCGAACACGCCGAGCAGCGTGCCGATCATCGATACGGTGCCGATGATGGGTCCGATCTTGCCGATCTCCCAGCCGTAGGTGCGGATGAACAGGATCGCGTTCCAGCTCGCCACACCCGAAGTCGCGGCGATCATGGAGAAGCCCGCGACCACCGCGAGGATGGCCTTGCGCTTCTCCCACAGGTGCCGCCGCACATCACCGGCCACGGGAACTCGTGCCGTCTCCGCCGCACTGCGCCGGCGTTCCGGCTCCTTCACGGAACCGAGCAAAGCGAACACCACGAAGCCCGGCACGGAGATCGCGAGGAACGCCATCTGCCACGGATGCAGCGTTCCCAGAACGGGCAGCGCGATATCCCCCGCCGCCGCCAGAGAGCGGTACAGCAATCCGCCGAGCACGGAGGCGAGGCTGGTGCCCACCGTGCCCATCACCGTATAGACCGCGGTCGCGCGCGCCAGCACATGGCGCGGGAAATAATCGGAGATCACCGACACCGCCGACGGCGGCAGCATCGACTCCCCGAAGCCCACGCCCATGCGCATCAAAAACAGCCGCGCGTAGGTCGTCGACAGTCCGCACAGCGCCGTTGCGGTCGACCAGATGAAGATGCCCGCGGCCATGATGCGGCGGCGATTGCCGCGGTCGGCGAGCCCCGCGACCGGTATCACCGCCACGCTGTAGACGAGGAAGTAGGCGAGCCCCATCAGCAGGCTGACCTGGGTGTCGCTCATGCCGAGGTCGATGCGGATCGGCTCGGCGACCAGGCTGATGAACGTGCGGTCGATCGACGCGACGGTGTTCGCGCAGCCGAGGACGATCGCCACGTACCAGGCGTATGCGCCGTGCGAACGCTGCGCGGGAACCTCCGCCGCCACCGCCGTCTCCCCCGAATCCACGTGATTTGAAGGCTATGTTACTTGCCGCCCGGATGAAAGCCGCGGCGCATCCGCCGCCGTTGTTCGCCATTCGAACAGCGCATACGATCCGATGGGCAGGCCCCGGATCGCCGCCGCCTATACTTCGCCCACACCCTTTCATGGGAGGAACCATGCGCACCCTTTCCCGTCGCGGCCTCGGGGCCGTTGCAGTTGGCGCCCTGACCGCGCAGCCGGCGTTCGCGCAGTACGCGGAAACGAAGACCCTCAAGCCCACGGCCGATTCCGCCTGGACCGCGGAAGGCTTCGTTCAGCGCGCAGGTTTGCGCGTCCACCATGTGTCGATGGGCAATGGCCCGGCTCTCGTCCTGCATCACAAGCTCGGCGGCTGGGTCTCCGACTGGCGTCACATCGCGCCCGCGCTTGCGCAGGCCGGCCATCGCGTCATCGCTTTCGACATGCCGGGGCATGGGGATTCGACGGTCAACGGACCGGTGCCATTCCTCCAATCGCTGGCCGAGTCCGCCACGGCGATCATCGAAGCGCTCGACGAACTGAAGGTCGACACGTTCGACTTCATCGGCAATTCGCTCGGCGGCTGTGTCGGCACCGTGATGGCCGCGCGCTGGCCCGAGCGCTTCAAGCACCTGATCCTGCTCAGCGTCGCCCTCGGCCCGGGCCAGCCGCGGGAGAAGCTCGTGAACGAAGTGGACCAGCCGGGCACCTGGGGTCCCAATGGCGAGCCCCTGCCCCGCAGCTTCGAGGAGCAGAAGAAGCGCTTCGGCTTCACCGACATCAAGGAGCACGAAGAGAACGAGGCCAGCCGCAAGAAGGCCGGCGCTTGGGTGCGCGCCTCCGAACGCGGCGTGTTCGTGCACAATCTGGTCGCCGAACTGCCGAAGATCACCGCGCCCACGCTGCTGATCTACGGCGAGCGCGGCGGCTATCACGAGTACGAAAAGCCGGCCTTGGCCGGGCTGAAGCGTGCGCGGGCGATCACCATCCCCAACACCGGTTCGCACACGCACCAGGATGATCCGGCCGCGACGGCAAAAGTCGTGCTCTCCTTCCTCGCCGAACCTGTCTAGCCAAACGATGCCCGCGAACCGTGAGCGCATGATCCTGTGCGCGTTCCTGCACAATTGCGGGGCGCATCCCGGCGGCTGGCGCCATGCCGGCGCCGAGCCTGAGCGGCTGCAGGACTTGAGCTTCTACCAGGAGATCGCCGCGACGGCTGAACGTGGCAAGTTCCACGTGCTGTTCCTCGGCGATGCGCAAGGCATGTTCCACATCGCCGGGCGCGAAGCCTATGCCGGCTCCGACGGCGGCAGCCGCCCGGACCCGACGCTGATCCTCGGCGCGCTGTGCGCCAGCACGCGGCAGATCGGCCTCGTCAGCACCGTCTCGACCACCTTCAACGAGCCCTACGCCGTCGCGCGCCGGATCGGCACGCTCGATCATTTGAGCCGCGGCCGCGCAGGCTGGAACGTGGTGACCTCGACGAACGAAAGCGAGGCGCGGAACTTCGGCGGCGATCAGCTGATGGAGCACGATCTCCGCTACGCCCGCGCCGAGGAATTCGTCGACGTCGTGAAAGCGCTGTGGGATTGCTGGGAAGACGACGCCTTCACATACGACAAGAAGAACGGCCGCTTCTTCGATCCCGACAAGCTGCACGCCCTCGGCCACGCCGGAAAGTTCTTCAAGGTTGCCGGCCCGCTCAATCTCGCGCGGCCGCCGCAAGGACATCCGGTCATCATCCAGGCGGGCGCTTCAGGCCCCGGCCGCGCCCTCGCCGCCCGCACCGCCGATCTGATCTTCACGGCCCAGCCCAACATGGCGGCCGCGAAGAAGTTCGCCGACGAGATTCGCGGCACGATCGCGGCGTTCGGCCGCGATCCGGCGAAGGTCGGCATCATCCCGTCGATCCAGCTGCTGGTGCGCAGCACGGAAGCCGAAGCGAAAGCCGCGGAGGCCGAACTCCTGAGCCTGATCCCGCCACAGCGCGCGATCAGCCAATTACAGATGTTGCTCGGCGGCTTCGACCTGTCGCCGTTCGACCCGGACGGTCCCCTGCCCGATCTGCCGCTCAGCAATGCCACGCAATCCAATCAGCAGAAGCTGATCGAGATGGCACGCACGGAGTCCTTGAGTATCCGCCAGCTCGCGCAGCGCGCGACCGTCTCGCGCGCCAGCTGGTCGATGGCTGGCACGCCCGAGCAGATTGCCGACGCCCTGGCCGCATGGTTCCACTGTGGCGCGGCGGACGGCTTCTCCCTGGCGCCGAACTACCTGCCGGACGGACTGACCGAATTCGTCGACCAGGTCGTGCCGATCCTGCAGAAGCGCGGGCTGTTCCGCACCGATTACGAAGGTGTGACATTGCGCGACAATCTCGGACTGCCGCGTCCGATTAACACCTTCGTCGCGGACCCGACACGCCATGTCGAGCCTGCAATCTGGGCCCGCGCGTCGCGTTCAGCCACATAAGTGAAATTCTCGTGTCATTTGGCGCGCGCATCTTGGCGCGCCGGTGACGTTCGCTAAGTTCCGCCTCGCCTCAACGCGGAGGACGAGCGGTGCGCTTCATCCTGGCTGTCATATTGCTGTCTCTTGGCGCGAACCCCGCGTTCGCGAAGGAACGCACCTATTACATCGCCGCCGACGAAGTGGTGTGGGACTACGCGCCCTCCGCGCCGGTCAACCCGATCACCGGCCTCCCGTTCACCGACACCGAGCGCGACTACATCGAGAAGCGCCCAACGCGCATCGGCAGCAGCTACATCAAGGCCGTCTACCACGCGTACACCGACAAGACCTTCGCCGCACAGAAACCGCGCGCTCCGGAAGACGCCTATCTCGGCATCCTCGGTCCGATTATCCATGCGGAAGTCGGCGATACCATCACCGTAGTCTTCCGCAACAACACGCGCATTCCGGTGGGCATCCATCCGCATGGCGTGCGCTACGACAAGGAGTTCGAGGGCGCCCACTACATGATCGGTTCGACCGCCGCGCCCACCAACGGCGTCAAGGCCAACGGCGTGATCACCGATAGCGGCGCGCATATCGCGCCGGGCCGCGAATACACCTATCACTGGACGGTGCCGGAGGAATCGGGCCCCGGCCCGGCCGATCCCGATTCCGTCGTGTGGCTCTATCACGCGCACGACCACGAAAGCGTGGACATCTTCACCGGCCTGATCGGCGCCATCATCATCACGCGCGCCGGGCATGCGAAGCCGGACGGCACGCCGCGGGATGTGGACCGCGAATTCATCGCGCTGTTCATGATCTTCGACGAGAACCTGAGCCCCCTGCTCAACGCCAACATCCGCCGCTTCGCCGAAGCGCCGCTGGCGGTGAAGCCCTGGGACGAAGGCTTCAAGGAGAGCAACAAGAAGCATGCGATCAACGGCTACATCTTCGGCAATCTCGACGGCCTGACGATGCGCAAGAACCAGCGCGTGCGCTGGTACCTGATCGGGCTCGGCAACGAGAACGACATCCACTCCGCCCATTGGCACGGCAACACCGTGCTGCATCGCGGCCAGCGCACCGACACCATCGGGCTTCTCCCCGCCACGACCGAGGTCGTGGACATGAAGCCGGGTAACGTCGGGACATGGATGTTTCACTGCCATGTGGCCGATCACATGGCCGCCGGCATGATGACCCGCTACGCCGTAACCGAATAATCCCACGAGGTGCGAAATGCTGCGTAAAGTTCTTAGCGTCGTCGCTATTGCGTCCGGATTGGCTGCGCCCGCGCATGCTCTAACGGTCGGCGAGTTCCGTAACGCCTACGCTACCCTGCACGCGCTGGATCCGATCCCGCAGAACAAGCGCGATGCCTACATCAAGACCCACCGCAGCGAGATCGATATCGCGCGCACCCGATTGGAAGCTTCAGTCATGGTGCGCGACACCATCCTCGGCACGAACGGCCTCCTGGTCCAGCAGGGCCAGCGGCCGTTCCTGTGCAATTACGACCTCGAAGATGCCGACGACGACATGGACCTGAACGGCTGGGTCGAGGAGTTCCGCAGCGAGGCGATGGAGCGGAACAAGCTGGTGGCAGGTCCGAAGACCGACGCGCTGATCGACGCCGTCCAGTTCGAGGAGGTGCTCAATCACAAGCTGATGGAGAAGTATCCCTGCCCGGCCTCGATGCCGCTGCCGCCGCCGGCCCTGCTGCAACAGGGCCAGACGGCGACATCAGCGCACGTTCATGCACACTAGGCTGGCGTTCGCGTAGTAACGAACGTCGTAACCCCCTCACCCCAACCCTCTCCCCCTTGGGGAGAGGGAGTTCGGTTGAGCACGTTGCACAGATTGCCCTCTCCCCGACGGGGAGAGGGAGGGCCCCGTCGCGCAAGCGACGGGAGGGTGAGGGGGTTCCGCTGCTTCGATTTACCCGGATACGCGTCTAGAATGAGTAGCGCAGCCCGATCGTGATCTCATGCATGCGCAAGGCTGAGACCACCGGCGGCTGCGTATAGGTCACGTTATTCACCAGCGTCACCTGGCCGCCCGAACCCACATCGCCGGCATCGAGATACTTGTAGCCGAGGTCGATCAGCATGTTCGGACTGACCACGTAGCCGAACCCCGCCATCAGCGACCACGCGAAATTGGTCTTGCTGGCACCGGTTTCAGTACCGCTCCGCACGCCGTTGAAGGTGTAATTCAACGGCTTCAGGCGGTTGAAGCCGCCGCCAATGCCCGCGCCGACATAAGGCCGCACCGTGCCGTCGCTAGCGAAGTCGGCATAGACGTTCGCCATGGTCGTCCAGCTGCGCAGGTCGGTCTTGGTGCCGAGTACGGTGGTATTTGCGGGATTGGGCGCGGTGTGCTCGCCCACGAACTTCGCGTGATAGCCGACCTGGAACTCGCCGCGCAGGCTGATCCCGTTGTCCCGGTGCATGAACGGTGCGCCGACACCCAAGTCCAGCACCGCGCTCTTGCCGAAGTTCTGGCCGAAGCCATTGCCGCTGAAGATATTGCCGCTCGCGTCCGAGGTGAAGTCCACACCGGCGTCGACGCGTCCATAGAGCCCGTCCAGCGCCTGGGCGGGGACTGCGGCGCTCACGCCAATTCCGGCCAGCAGCGCGGTGGCGATGAAGTTCAATCGCATGATCAATCTCTCCGATCTATCGCTGTGGCTACTGGAGCGCGTTACGCAGGTTCTTGACGTTCGCATCGGCCGACGTCAGTGACGACAATCCGAAGCGGTCCTCGATGGTCTTCAGGATCGACGACGTGTCGTACTGGGTGTGGTCGATGTAACCCTTCTTGGCGAACGGCGAGATGATGATCGCCGGCACACGGATGCCCGGGCCCCACTTGTCGCGGATGGGGGGCGCTACGTGATCCCACTGCCCGCCGTGTTCGTCGAAGGTGATGACGATCAGCATGTCCTTGTAGGCCGGGCTGGCCATCAGGGCGTTCAGCACGGTCTGCAGGTGGGATTCGCCGTCGGTGATGTTGGCGTAGCCTGGATGCAGGTTGAACTGGCCAATCGGCTTGTAGAACACCACCTGCGGCAGCGTGTTGTTGGCGATGTCGCTCATCAGGTTGGCGAAGTCCTGGAAGTGCGCCTGCTGATTGGCGCTGCCGATCACCATGTTGGCGAAGAATGCCGGCGCCTGGTGGTGGAACTGGAACAGCGGATCCGGCCGGCCGGCGATGGCGTCGTTCAGGCCGCCGGAATACCACTTCCAGCTCACGCCCTTCGCGGTCAGCAGATCGCCGATCGTCTGCTGCGTCTGCAGCGGTACGAGGCGCGTGTTGTCGGTGTCCGTCGGCGCATGGAGGTTGATCGACCGCAGCGTGTTGATCGCAAAGCCGTCCGGCGTCACCGTGCCGTCGGTGACCATGTTGCCCTGCGCGTCGAGCACGGCACGCAGGGCGGTCGGTGCGTTCGGGAACGTGTAGGCGCAGGCGCAGAACAGGAAGGCGTGGTTCAGGAACGAACCGCCGAAGGCCGAATGGAAGAAGTTGTCGGCCAGCACGAACTGCTGCGCCATCTTGTATTCGGTCTGATCTGAGATATCCCAGTAGCCCATCGTCAGGCCGGCGGCATCCGATACGCCGGCGAAGCGGTCCATCTTGCCGCCGTGAATTTGCATCTGCTCCTGATAGTAACGGTGCACCAGGTCGCCGGTCTTATCGGTCGGCTTGACCCACGGATTGATCAGGAACGGCGCATTCGGAAGATTGCCGGGGAAGCGCGTATCCACCGGCGCGCCCGGCAGGCTGGTGTTGAGGATCGGCGGCAGCTGCGGGAACGGCACGCCACTGACGTCGACCTGCGCCTTGGTGCTCGCCGGCGCGGCCGAGAGGCCAACTGCGCCCGGAAACAGGCCGAAGTAGGAATCGACGCTGCGGTTCTCCTCGTAGATGACGACAATATGACCGATCTGGCTCAGCGCCTCGGCCTGATCCCAGAAGGCCTCCCGCTGTGCTTGGGCCGCGTTGGCCATGAAAAGCGCGGTCGCGCCGGCCGTCAGAAAGCTTAAGAGCCGCTGTCGCATACGAAGGGTTCCTCTCACCGATGTGATGAACCCTTGATTGCAAAGCGACGAACTCTATTCAAACGACGGTCTGGTGAATTTCCCTTTGCACTCCAGTGACCTTTGGACAGGATCGCGACGAAGCGTTCGATTGAAACAAAAAGGCCTCCGGTTGCGCCGGAGGCCTTTCGTTCGCTGAAGTGATCGCGACGTTTAGGCGCTGAAGGTCAGCATCTTGCTGCCGAGCAAGCGGCCGAAGGTCAGCGCGGGCGTGACGCACATGCCGCCGCAGTGCGACTTGCCCATGGTCACCGCGGAGCCGAGCGTCTCGCCGGCGGCGTAGAGGTTCGGGATCGGCTTGCCGTCCTGCTTGATCACGCGCAGCTGTCCGTCGACCGCGAGCCCGCCGAAGCCCATGAACTTCCAGCTGTGCAGCTTGATCGCGTAGTACGGCGCCTTGGCGATCGGCAGCGGCATGTGCGTGCGTCCCAGCTTGTCCTTCCCGCTCTTCTGGGCAGCGTTGTACTCGGCCACAGTCTTGACCAGGCCGTTGCCATCGAACCCGGCGAGCTTGCCGAGCTCCTGCAACGTGTCCGCCTTGTGGAAGAACTTCCGCGCATTGAACAGCTCGGCGTATTCCTGCTTGTTCCACTTCTTCGGGCTCATGATCGGCGGCGCGGCGTTGAAGATCGCATCGTCGAACACCACCCAGCACACGGTGTTGGGCTGCTTGAGCAGCGATTCTTCGTAAACGTCATGGCTGGCGACGTCTTCCTGCAGGAAGCGCTGACCGGCCGTATTGACGAAGATCTCGAACGGCGGCCGCGACGGCGGCCACGGGCGGAAGATCTGCAGCATCGGGCTCGGATAATCGTCGTCGGAGAGGATGCCGCCGAATAGCGGGGCGTGCTTCTCGCCGTTGCGCACATATCCGCCCACCGACAGGCCGAGCTTGATGCCCTCGCCCTGGCTGTAGGGATAGGAGTCGTCGTTGTAGTCCTTGAGATGATCGATCTCTTGGAACATCTGCGCGTTGGAGGCGAAGCCGCCGGCCGTCAGCAGGACGTTGCGGCCCATGAAGCGGCCCTTGGTGTCGCCATCGGTCACGACACCGACCACGGCGCCCTTGTCGGTGATCAGCTCCACCGCCTTGGTGCCGGTGAGCACCTTGACGCGGCCGGCGTCGATCTCCGGCTTGATCTGCGCATTGAGGATCTTGAGGATCGAAATGCCGCCCTCGAGACCCCAGGCGTAACGCTTTTGGCTGTACGGCTCGTGCGTGGTGCCGAGCTCGGGATGCTCCGGATGGACGACGAGGCCGTTGTCCGTCAGCCAGTCGAAGGTCTCGCCGTTGCCGTCGGTGGCGAGCTTGGTCAGCTCCGGGTCCGCGGTGTTGTGGCTGATGCGCATGATGTCGTCGTAGTGCAGCTTCGGGGTGTCGACGATGCCCTTCGACTTCTGCAGCTTGGTGCCGGCCGCCGACATCTGGCCTGAGGACAGGAACAGCGTGCCGCCCAACTGACCGGCAGCTTCGATCACCAGCACGCGCGCGCCGCGCTTGCCGGCGAAGATCGCCGCCGGCATGCCGGCGTTGCCGCCACCGATGACGATCAGATCATAGGGCTTGTCGCCCGCAGCTGCGCTCTGCGCCGCCCGCGCCGGCGACAGCGCCAGGCCGGTGGCCGCCGCAGCGGCGCCCATGCTCTTCAACGCTGCGCGCTTTGTGACGCCGCTTTGCTTCTTACCGCGATCCTGCCCGGTCATGACCTTCGCCCTTTCCAATCGCTGCCTGCCGCGGGTTCACGGGTGTGAAGCGGCGATGGCGCATCTTGCCCCGTTTGGGCCGCGAGTCAAACCGGTTTGACCGCCATATTCCACAATATGGACCGTCTGTTCTCCACAAATCACAGGCTTGTTAGGCCCTTCGCCCCTGTTGATCGTGGAACCAATGGTTCTTAATATGGACCCGTCTGTCCGGTCTGCTGGCTGAACGTTCATGGCAACACCAAGCCTTCAATCACTTGAGCGCGGCCTCTCGATCCTGAGGGCCCTGAATGCCGCGCCCGGCATGGGCATCGACAGCCTGTCGACGCTCCTGTCGCTGTCGCGGGGCACCACCTATCGCCTTCTGGAAACCCTGCGCCGCGGCGGTTACGTCGAGCGCGAAGGTGTGCGCGGCAAGTACGTGGTCACCGACCGCGTGCTGTGCCTGAGCGACGGCTGCCGGGCGACCAACGTCCTTCAGGACCGCGCCCAGCCGCTGCTCGACGAATTGTCGGAGCGCTACCGCTGGCCGATCGCCATCGCCACGCCGGAAGGTCCGGACATGGTCTTACGTGTCACGACCGATCACAAATCGCCTTACGTGAAGCGCCGCTACACCACCGGCAGCCGCCAACCGATGCTGTTCTGCTCGAGCGGCCGGGTCTACCTCGCCCACTGCAATTCCTCGCGGCGCTCGGCGATCCTCTCGTACCTCGAGACACTGCCGATCAATCGCGAACCGCTGGATGCCGAGCACCGCGGCGAACTGGCGCGCGTCCTGAACGGTATCCGCCAGGACGGTTTTTCCGCCTATGAAGGCCGCGAACAGGTCACGACCCTGGCCGTGCCGATCTTCCAGGAAGACAAGGTCGCCGGCGGACTCCTTCTCCGTTACTTCACGTCGGCGATGAACGTGGGCACCGCCTGCGAGCGATTCCTGCCGGGGTTGAAAGAAGTGGCCGGAAAGATCAGCGCGGTAGCGATTTAGACCGAGCCCCCGCTGTCATTCCGGCGTCGCGCAGCGATCGCCGGAATCCACGGTGCCACATACTCGAGCCCTTGCGACACGATAGGTGGATCACGGCCATGCGGCCGTGATGACAGCGGCGTGCGAGGCACCAACCAGGTCGCCTCTTACTTCCCCCTCTCCCCTTCGGGGAGAGAGTCGGGGTGAGGGGTTGCGGTGATTCGTTCTGCCCGGACTGCCCCCAAAAACAAAGCAGCCCGGGACTCGCGTCCCGGGCTGTTTTCATTCGTATCTCAATCGCGTCAGGCTTTGACGCCGACCACGTCGCCGAAGGCGCCGCCGGGCATCGCCTTGTTGGTGGCGACCGTAAAGCCCGCATCGCGCATGATCTGCGGCAGATCCGAGTTCTTCCACTGCAGTGTCCAGACCTCGTTGTTGTAACGATGGTCCTGCCAGGTCGCGGCCTTCTGCGTGAGCGACTTCGGCGGCCTGTGATCCGGATTGCCGGCGGTGACGAAGTCGATCGGACGGAACAGCCCACCCGGCCGCAGCACGCGATGCGCTTCGGCCACGATCTTCTTGGTGGCCGCGGCGGTGACTTCGTGATGCAGGATGTAGCTGGTCACGATGTCGAAGTGGTTGTCCGGGAACTTGGTGTCCTCGGCCAGACGCTGCGCGAAGTTCACGTCGAGGCCGAGCTTCACGCAGCGGTTATGCGCCCAACGGACCTGCGGACCGCCGACGTCGACGCCCCACACTTCCGCATCCGGGAACCGCACCTTCATCGACGAGGCGAGATAGCCGAAGCCCGTCCCCATATCGAGCACGCGATTGACATTGCCGTCCTGCGGCAATGGCATCTGCTGCGCGAAGGTCAGGTGGCGCTCGGTGTGGTCGTTGAACAGGTTCGCGCTCGCGCGGCCGAAATGCTTCGAGCCGAAAGCGGAGATGCCGCCGGCCAGCGCGTCGCCGACATAGCCCGCCGGCTGGATGTGGATTTCGTAGCGGGTGTATTCCGGCACATCCATCTGCGGATTGAGCTCGAGCTTGCCCGGGCCCATCTTGTCGGTCTTCTCCATCTCCGCGATCAGCTGGTCACGCTGAGAGTGCAGAGAATCCCTGATCGCCGCCCACATCAGCTGCTGGCCGCTGATCCAGGTGCGCGCCTTCATGGCGAAGCGCGGATCCTTCAGGCACATGTCCCAGGCTTCGTTCAGCGTGCAGTTCGGATCGGGCTTGATGCCCTTCTCGGCGAGCGTATCGGTGATTTCTTCCTCGAGCCCCGGATACTGGCTGCCCAGCGCCAGGCGGAAGGAGCCGTAGAAGTCGGCGGCCGATTGGCGGTCGAGGGTCGCGAGTTTCGTCGAGTACTTCTCGCGCATCTCCGGCGACATCTTGTACGGATCGAACTTGACGTCGCGCACGGCGGCATCCGCCTCGGTGCTCTCTGCGAGGACCGCAAGTCCGGCAAGACCGGAAGCGAGCGGGAAAATTTCACGGCGCTTGAACATGTCTGTGCTCCTTCCTGGTCCGATCAGCCGGTCTTCAGCGGCTTCAGCGAGCGCGTCAGCGTGCCGTAGACACGCAACGCCATCTCCTGGCGCTGAGCTTCCCAGGCTTTCTCTTCCTCGGGGCTCGGCTTGTAGGCTTCGATGTTCGCCGTGGTCGCGGCGATCTTTTTCTCCGCGAGCTTCTCGGCGATGATCTGACGCTGCCGCGTCGCCCAGACTTCGCCGCCGAGCGCCAGCGCCACGGTCACGAGGTTGTCGATGTGCGGGCTGCCCAGCCACACCTGCTGATCGGTGTCGGCCTTGAAATAGTCCGTCGCGTAGGTCGCGTGATTGTCGACGACGGGTTCGACCTTCATTTTGCCGGCCGGCATGGCTTGTCCTCCTTGGTGACTTCAGTCCACACTATGGACCTTGGGATTCGTTCTATCCCATTTCCTATCGCGTACATTCTAGCATAGGGAGCCCGCCAAAGCAGCGCCAGCCGCGGCGGAACGAGGGTTCACATAGCGGTACGGGACACAGGGTTGTGACGCGAATTTCGATGCGGATTAAGCACCCTTTCCAGCACATTGGGATCCTAAGCTTAGAATTCCACGTGGACAAGTTGTCGC
>JADMIO011089291.1_pt1 | contig 93589 bp, 83 predicted proteins | sample 8958161 | NCBI WGS metagenome assembly JADMIO01 (sample SAMN16585339, study PRJNA669376) | soil metagenome | isolation source: Crop rotation soil | place: USA: Cullars Rotation, Alabama | collected 2011
CGACAACTTGTCCACGTGGAATTCTAAGCTTAGGATCCCAATGTGCTGGAAAGTTAATATCTCTAGAGCCTGAGCATAAGGGCTTTTATCATCTCCAGATTCGAGAAGCTTAATGGCACCTTGGCTGACATATTTCTCGAACTGCTCATGAGTGATTGCGGTATCCCCGGATTCACCCTTAAGCCAGATGTTGGCCTCTCCGACATTAGTGATCTCCCACGTTTTGCTATCCCAAATAAACCTCACTCCCTCGGCAAGATCGATATATCTAGCTTTAGGCGCTGATAAGAACGCGTTATCTCGGTCGATAATTGGGGCCGACTCTGCATTTTCATAGACCTGTACCCTTTCGCGCTCTGGCAAAGGCTCCGCACGCAGGTCGACATAAATATCGCCACGCACGATCATCGAATAGACGTCATCGGCCTCGGCTACCGGAGGGTCCGTACTTAAAATCTGAGCGAGTATTTCGTGCAGGCTGATGCCGTGGTTTCCTTTGACAAGAGAGAGGATGAACTGGAGCGCCTTACTGTCTATCAGTAAAGCATCAGCGCGCATGTAGTCATCTAGGAATTCGATGTTCCTGATATAGATCCGATTGATACTGGCAGTGCTCAGGATGGTGTAACGAATCCCGTATGGCTTGAGGTATTTTTCCGCCGGCGGGCTGCGCCACACACCATTTTCGTCACGATAGAAACGGTTAGGTTTTTCTTCAGCCAGCTTGATGAGTTGCTCTTCAGTTTTGCATTCGACAAACTCAACATATTCTCTTCGTAAGACAAGGAAGTCCGGACAATGCGGAACATTGGCCTGCCTCCCTTTTTGGGTTTTGTAAGTGATATTGAATTTGGCCGGCTGGTCATAGATTTCCAGAACATCATCGTCATGCTCCATCTGCTGGATAAATGCCAGTTCGCAGCGGTGGCTCTCGAATTGTAGGGTCCGGCCCATCTTCCGGCTCGGATACCGTCCGATGACATTGCTGCCACTACTCCGTACTAAGCGAATCGGCCCCGACGCCCTGATCTGGTCAATCAGAGGTCATGCTCTTTCATTGATTTTGAGGCGATGGCACCATAATTCATATTCCCTTCCCGTCAACATATTCATTACCTCCATGCGGCTCAGTTCAGACGCGAGCGATACTGGCTGACCGGCACCTGAAAGCCGCTACAAAAAAACCATAGGAAATAACACGAACTTCCGAGCAACACCATTTCGTATATTTTCAGGTCGGGAGTGAGATTTCTTACAGATTCACTACTTCAAAGCAGATTTTTTTCTCCGGCTAGGTCTCAGCAAGAAAATTCATGCGCAGGTAGATCGCTCGCGCTAGTTCGACATCGCGCAAGCAGTAGTCGGCGATTTCTTGGTGACGGCCTGCGAGAAAGTAGTCATAAACCTTGCTTCCATCGAGACCATTCTGCTTGGAGCTTTCAAGGCCCAAGACTTTCGCCAGGTCGTCTAGTTTGTGGCGGTATCTCCACTTGGAGAACTCCCACATCAGATCGTAGACGGGCTGTGAACGGTATCGTGTGAAGCAGATATTGATGCTCGGCTTAACTTGTTTAATGATGGATCGCTGGCAGAGGAAGACAAGATCGAAATCCAAAAGGTTGAAACCGATAAGGAGGTCCCGGCGCTGATCGAAGTCTTTGACTAATTTCCAGAAGGCCCGGAGCGTCCGCGCTTCGTCAAGGTGGAATCTACCGGTTATTCTATCTCTTCCGAGGACGCCCTGAACTGTGAGTTGACCGTCTTGCTCAATTATCAGCCCAATACACAGCAATCTCCCGTGCCGGGCATCCAAAGCTAGCTGACGGAACTCTTCATCTGCTTGAGCGTTTTGCTCAAGCGTTAGCGGGTCGTGGTTGTCTCTATCCGGTGGCAATGTTTCGCAATCGAGGTAAATGCGCATTGCCATTGGACACCTCAACTCTTGGTGAGTAGACTCTGTTTAACTTGAGTCATAAATTTTTTACACATAGGACTACGTCCCGCAGATGAAATTTTAGAGGCCGCGAAGATTAACCCAAGTTAGGTTGAAAAGCAACGGTTTTCTTAACCTATTTTAGCTTGAGTCGGAGAAAGGTCGGATTACTCCTGAAATCCTGATGAAGTCAGACTTAAGTGGCAAGCATCTTCAATTTCAACGCTTGTTGATACAGGCCAGAGAAAAGGCCGGATTGTCTCAGCAGGAATTGGCCGACCGACTAGGTCACCATCAAACGTATGTGTCTAAGTGTGAGCGCGGGGAGCGCCGGGTAGACGTCATTGAGTTTTTAGAAGTTATGAAGGCAATCGGTTCTAATCCAATCAGACTCATTAAACAATTAGTTGATTAAATCAGAGTTTGGTTTGTGTTGAGAAACTGCCATCAAATATCTGGACTTTGATAATTGCCGCCTACCATGTAATGCACTTCAGCAGATCCTCACAAGCGTCAACAGGAAGAAAGATTTAAGAATGAAAGTAGTAGCCCTCTTCCAACTATACCTTCCTTACTTTCTGCCTCGTACTCCAGAGTGGTCTGAAGGCAAGTATGTTCAATTCCAATTCGAGGTCGAAGGACACCTCGTCAACATCCATCCTCGAAGGGTGGACGAAAAACTCTTTCCGACTCCGATGGAGGAGCAACTTGCACAGGCTAAATGCAAATTAGAGGCAGACGTCGTTCTACCCGTTGGCGCACCTACGGAAATCTCTGTAGCGGATCGCTGCCTTGACCGAATTGAAGCGCAAGTTTATGGCGAGGTCGCCTCACCTGAAGACTGCAAAAGGTCGGAGGTGACATTCGCCTACCGCAGGTGCGCAATCAGCGCATGCAATAAGTTCCTGTACCATTGCCGCGTAGCAGGGCGCGACCCGGACATTAAAGGTTTAGTCTGGCATTACAGCTTTGACTACGATTGGTGCTACTTTACCACTCCGCACTCTCTTATTTGGTTCGACGCAGAAAGCAAGCAGCCATTGCTTGATTCCGAAGGACACGAGCTATGGAAAGTTGTGGCTGGCTTTGTTAGATCACCAGTACGCCTGCCGGTGGAATTTGACTTGGTCGAACAAAGTTTTGATGCGGGTGATCTGCCGGATTTGCCGGCAGGACTTCTCGTCTCCGCTAAAGAGCGCCTCATAGTAGAACAACTACACGAAGGCATTATCAACCTCGCGAGTGCTTGCGAGATCGCCTCTACCCGGTACATTGAGCGTAAGGGCATGAGCGGCGATCTTCAAGTGAAGGCAATTCTCGCGGCGAAAAACCACAGTTTTGCGGAGAGGCGCTTTCATCAGGTGACCTCTCATGTAGACGGGCGCTCGCTTAAGACGGAGGACGCCAATGCGTTCAGTCTGCTTGAGAAAGCGTACTTGACTCGCAACAAGCTCGTCCACACTGGAGAGCTCGTGTACAAAGATCCGGCGTCTCACATGATGATTACAGTCACACGAGTCATGGCAATTGACTTCTTCAGGGGCTGCGAACGGGCGGTAGAATGGATTAATAAGCTTTAGGGCCAGATAACGGAATTGGCTGAGCGGGAAGTACCTTTGATTAGCCCTCCAATTTTTTGATGAAGGCCAACCTGATTTCTCTCTGGCCGAATGGCTTTTGAGGCTGGCGCTAGCTCAAATCATAAAATTCTGAAGGCGCATTTGGGTTTAATCTGTGCGCGAGCCGAAGCAGTTCGCGGCGCTGCTCGTCCATTTTACGAATAGCTTCATCCTCAAAAAAGTAGACGGGGCAATCAGCCAGCTTGCAATCACAGTGGCGAATTCCGCCGGTCCGGAGAAAAGTATCGAAACTGGCACGAAGCGCCACCAGAGCCTGAACGATGCGGTCAATCTCGGAACGCAAGTGTGGGTCGCGTATCTGGTATTTAGATGATACTTGCGATCCGCGTTTGGAGCGGCCAGTGTTCAGCGTTTCGATGGTTTCGGCAATCGCTTCACGAAAGCGATCTAATTGGCTTTCGTGGCGAAATGGCGTCCGAAAGGCCGGACGGTCGAGTGCGTTCGTCAGCACTTCGACTATCTCCGCATCCGAGGCCGGAAGTTTCTGCGCGACGAAAGCGAGAAGCTCGGTACGATAGCGTTTGACCTCCTCAATCGTTAGCCCTTTAGCCTGACTCGGACGCGAATCATATTGATCGTGATGATCCAAGCACAGGAATGCGAGGTTGTCTGGCGAATTGTTAGAGGCATCATGATCCAGGTGAGCGATCTGCCCCTTCTTTTCGGTGTCGTCTTGTTTCAACGCGAAGCAGATGCAGCAACGTCGGCGACATGCAGAAGTGATGTCGGCGATTACTTCCGGCAATATTCTTTTGCGATTACCCATAATTTCAATAAGGGTAGCCTGCCGCTAATTAGTCAGCAGTCACCTCAGTCATTAGAATTTTAATTCCTTATTGGCGTCAAATCCGGCGAAAACTAAATAATAATGCTAGTTTACTTCTGGTGCTTGGCGTTCTGAACTGGCACGCCGTGGTGTTTCTTCCGATATGGTAGCGGGTCTGAGCCCAAATCTAGATCATCTCGCGCCAGCACCTCAAGGTAACAATTCACTGCTTCACTATAGGCTAATAAGATAGTTAGATTGGGCTCCATCGCCCCGCGCTCAAACTTGCTTATTCTGTCTTGAGGTAGCTCCTCCTCGGTGAATCCGAGCCGCTTGATCATCTCCACCTGCGTGAGGCCGCCGTCAATTCTTTTCCTGATTTCTTTGAGCTTTTCCGCTAGGCGCGCAGGCTTTGGCCGTGGCTTCTCTCCCATTAGGTTTCCTCCCTAACGGGCAGAGTCCAAAGAAATGGAACGCACCGCGACTTGTAAAATAGTAGAATTCTACTTATTCTTAGGGGGCACTTAGTTGGAGCCGGTCGAGGTCTCAGGCGGTGAGAACTCTCGCTCCCTTTCATTTACCTCCGTGGTTGAGCCGCTTTGCGCGTCATTTGGCGTTTGCTCCCGCGATTTCAAAAAACTTTGTGGTCAATGTCTGTGCGGGCTATGACAGATACTGTCTCATTTCGCACGAGACGAGGCCATTTGTAAAGAAGTTTCTTCGCGGTTCACCACCCTCATCACGGCTTAGTCCTTAAGCCGAATGCAGAGCCCTATCATGAAAGCAAAGTATGCCTCGCTACTCCGCCTGCTCCTACTAGCAGTCTGTTTCGGACTCTTCACACACGTATTTGCACAGCAAACCTATCCTCCCTCAGAGACGATCACCTACCAATCTTTAGACGGGCCTACATACACTCTGCGAGCTTTTAGCGGTAGGCACATCCGATACGCCCTCCCGGATAGCTGGGTTGATGGCAGCACACAGTCCCTCTCACCGATTGATCTGACCACGCTAATTGAGCGAACTGATCTGGTTTACGAGAAGCTTTCGGATGTCATTGGCGGAGAGCCGCGAGGAGACGGCTTGATGACCATCGCCGTCGTGCCGCTCGCGGGCGAGGGTGTCGCACAGGGCAGCGCCCTCCTCGGCGTCAAGAGATTGGAGATAGATTCAAGGCAACTGGCTGCGACGAAAGCTGCTCTTGCTCAGGGAACACTATCTGACACTGTCCTTCATGAAATAGCTCATACCTTCGATATTTACCGAAATTACCTCAGTTACTATTTAGACTCATCTCATAACTGGACGGAATATTGGATAGCTTATTCTCAATATCTTTTACACTTCGGCGACTATAGCTCTGCATCTGAACTGGCGCTCCAAGAGAAGGTCTATTACTTCACAAACCTTTGGGACAAGAGAGCAAGCAGTTCGTCGTGGTCGCAATGCGTAAAGAATGGGGGAGGTTGTGAAAGTGAGGGAATCACAGCGAATCGTGCTAGCGCAGGGCTGTTGCTGCGATATGCAAGGTTCCATGGCGTAGAGGCTGTCAAGAGAGCTTTCGAATTCTTTAAGAGTTATAAAGCGAGCCACGATCCTAATGAGATATTCACTTTCACTCCGGAACAGAAGAATGATCTGCTTGTCGAAGCTCTGGCCTATGGTGCTAATGCAAATGTCATCGGCGAGCTAGACACTTGGTACTGGCCGCTTTCAGACGTAGAGCGTGAGAAGCTGCGGCAGACATATCCTGCTCAGAACCCTAACGTGATTGATGCCGACGGAGACGGCTGGAGTCAAGTCAGGGGCGATCTCGATGACCATGATCCGTCTGTCCACCCGGGCGCGGTAGAGGTAATCAACGGCAAAGACGACGACTGTAACGGCTTCATTGATGATGTAGCTCGAACGGCCAGTACAACGCTCTTTTCTCCGCCTGCGCATCTCACAGGCCATCTGCTGCCCGGCCAGACTCAGAGCTACCGCTTCACAGCAACAGGAACTCTGGTCATACGGCTGCACCAGCCTTCTGGCAACTGGAGTGGGTTTGTCAGCATTAAGCAGGAAGGGACTATCACAGCGCCCTTTAACTTCGGCTTGAGCGCCACAGAGCCGTCGCTACGCACCTTCACGCTCACTGGCTCAGGGCCTTGGCAGTTGGACGTTAATTCGGTGAGCGGAAGTGAAGGCGATTACGACATAGTGCTCTCCTACCCGCCACCGCAAGGTGAAAGCAGTGGGGAGATCTTCGCCCTACCATTACGTCCTCCCACATCAGCTTCAGCCCACACGCTCTCTCCCGGCGGCCTAGCGCGCGTTGTTGTCACTCTGCCGGGTGTGAGTGCCGAAGAAGCCACTGCCAGACCGGACGCTACCGGTAACTGGCCGACTACACTCTCCGGCTTGGAAGTGCGAGTTGACGGCCAGCCATCTTCAATAATCTCTGTCAGACATGTAGGGACCAGTTACACCATAGATTTCGTCGTATCTCCTTCGATTACGGCTGGCGCGGGTGTAGCCGTGCTGGCGAGGCATCTGCCATCGGGAGCGCAGTGGACGATGTCCGGGGTGGGACTGCGCGAGTCCGCAGCCGCTCTGTGGGCGCAGGCAGGTGAGGCGCAGGCTCCAGCGCCAGCCGTAGCTTTGGAATCTCCCACGTTCTTTGCTTTCTCAGAGACAAGGAGAGTTCCGGCAGACGGTATGACAAGGGTGATGGTGTTCGCTTCCGGTCTTGGAAGTCATGGAGTAGAGACGACCCACTTAATCGCAGAGTTACCGGATGGACGACGCTTCACTCTCCCGGTCGAATACGTTGGCCCGACCGCAAACTTTCCCGGCATCAGCCAGATCATTTTCAAGCTTGATACTGCTATGAAGGGAGCTTCACGTGCGCTGCTTTCAGTTGAAGGCGGTGACGGCGATCAAGTCACATTACCAATTCAATAGAAAGTTAGTGAGGAATATTTCTTATGACAAAGTTTAGAAGCCTTTCATGGAGCGCAATTCTATTGTCTGCGCTGCTGCTCTTCACTTGGGCCTGTGGGCGTAAAACTAAGAATCCAGTCGTCGGCAAATGGGTGGAGACTACGGATGGTGCTCACCAGATTATCATCACAGAACAGGACGAGACTCTGATAGTGGAAGAGAAGAATACAAAGATGCCGGACCTCAACAGTAAATCTCCTGCTACCTACAAAGATGGAGTGTTGCGCTTTGAGAGTGGCTTCGGGCGTCCAACTATGTTCTATGATGCTAGGATAGATCGCTTGAGCGGACAATCGAATCTCGGCAAAGTGGAATTCAAGCGGGAGTAAAAACGCCGACATTATCCTTCGTCATTCATCGCTTCGTATCACAGCACCAAACTCAGATACTGATAGTCGCGCTAGCTACAGAACTGGGCTTTACGAACCATGCTTGGAACTCATAAGAGTTGATCGCATCTTACCTATACTGCAAAAAAGATTTGACAGCCTCCCCACCTCGGAGTATCTTGAGCCTAGTCTTACAGGCAGTAAGACAGGATTAATACGATGCCAAACTCCAAAAACAACAAAGAACAGAGTGACAAAGCTGACGATAACCTATTACCGTCTCTATCTCGCAAAGAGTATCTGATTCTCGAAATGCTGATCGAAAGCATACGGGAGTTGTACGGCTTGGAGATGGTAGAGGCTTCAGGCGGCAATCTGAAAAGGGGAACCATTTACGTCACACTTCAGCGTATGCAGGAAAAGGGGCTAATTGATTCAAAACCGGAGCCGCGCACCGCGCCGGAAATTGGTATCCCACGTAGATTGTATTCGGTAACTGGATATGGAGCGCGAGTCTATAAAGCATATTGTGCAGCACGCGCAGTATTAGCATCGGAATTAGCTACGATAGGCGGGTAACATGAACGAGTTTGAAATTCATGTCGAATATGATCCGAAACAGGATTATAACAACTGGAAGGTAAGCTACGGCGATCCAGTTGAGTGCTTTAGGGTGTGGAAAAAGCACACGGCACTCCATTATGCCAAAAATGCTGCAAGAGAAAACCTACCAAGTAGGATTATTATTCATGACCAGAACGGCAACGTAGAGAAATATATAGAATACCGATCCGACAGTGAAAACAATATAATATATAGAATCAAACGTCACTTGTTTGAATTGACCTCCAGTGAACTTATCTTCTCAGTGTTTGGATCTATTGTCCTAATTATCATTCTTCTACTTCTACTGGTGCCATGGGTTATATGGACATGCCTTTGTTGCCCCTTAATTAAATTGAACCGGTACTTGAGCGAGCGAATTAATGCCATACCACCTTTATATAAGAACTTTAATAAAGTGCGGAGCATTCATCATGCTACACATAAGACGCACCTAAGTAAGGCACCCGGCACTTATCTGCTTGCGTTTGTTGATTTCCTCTTTTCTCCCAAAACTGTTGAATTAACGTTTAAGCAGATTGTTAGGGACTGGCGAGGCGAATACTTCGAAGCATTGAAGCAAGGACGCACATGGAAAGCCCAGTGGATTATGGTGCGCTATCGATTTAGTTTCGCTTGCGCATTCATCAAGGCTTCAGGTTTGAACTTTGTCTTCTCATTCTTCAAACAAAGTAAGTGAATCTGTTGGTCTGCCACCTTCCTCTTAGAATAAGTGTCGATAAAAAGCAAAACAAAATAATGACTAATGGAAATAGCATATCAAAAACTATCAACGGTAAATTAGCCGTAGAAAAAGGTCGTTCGTTTGAAGATGAGGTTGCCGATTTATATCGCCTTTTAGGCGCAGAAGTAATTCAGAATATAGAGGTCTGTCAGAAGAAGGTAGATATTCTCGCCACATTTCCAATTCAAGGTAGCCCAATCAAGCACAGAGTGATTGTCGAGTGTAAAGATGAGAAGAAAGCTGTTGCTGCTAATCAGAGGGTGATGGAATTTCAAGGATTGCTGGATACTGCTAGAAAAGCTGGCGAAGCAGATTCAGCAGAGATTGTGACGCGGGTTGCTTGGGGGGATGCAGCAAAAGGATTCGCAAAAAGGTCGGGGGTAAGTTTATTAACTTATGCAGAGAAAGTTTCACAGCTTATTGATTTTAGACTTTACTTGAAAGATTTGATTAGGAAGTTCAAGGAATATGATTCACTGAGACCTAGTGAGCCTCCATTAGGCTCTTATTATGTTGATCTAAGTGCAGAACACATTAAATCCGGTGAGACAGAACATATTACGCTTATAGATAAATACATTACCGAGTGGTTATATCAAGATGATCCTCGATCACAACTAGCAATATTTGGTGAATATGGTGCAGGTAAATCCTCTCTATGTCAAAAGATAGCTCACGATTTGGCTGCTTCATACTTACAAGATCCGACGTCTGCCAGAATTCCCATTCTTCTGAATCTCCGCGATTTTATCGGGACAATTAAGATCGAAGCTTACATTGCCTCTTTTCTTGACCAAGATTGTGGGGTGGCAAATCCGAAGTTCGAGTTATTTAGAGCCATGAATAATGCTGGATTATTCCTGCTCATTTTTGACGGGCTGGATGAGATGGCCGTCAAGGTTGATAAAGACACTCTAGAACAGAACTTAATGGAGATAGAGAAGCTTGCTGCGTCACCCAAAAGCAAAGTGATACTGACAAGCAGACCAGAATACTTCATAACATCCGAAGAAGAAGAGCAGGTTTTAAGTCCGGATCGTAGTGTTTTCAGGACTCGTGTGACTCAGTATAAACCAATAAAGATCTTGCCGTGGGGTGAAGATCAAGTAAATGAGTTCTTACAGTTACGAGTCCCTCTGATTAGTGAGGCCACGCACCCTTGGACCTATTATCGAGACCGAATACGGAGAATCGATAAACTTTCAGATTTGTCTCAGCGTCCAGTTTTACTGGAGATGATCGTAAAAACATTACCCGGTCTAATTGAGAGTAAAACTGTAATCAATCTACCAAATTTATACCGGGTATATCTGTTAGAAGAAATTAGGCGGCAGAAAGTATTAAAACGAAGAGCATTATTGATTTCTGAAGAAGCTCGACTCTTATTGCTTCAAGAAATGGCAGCAGCCTTATATGTTGGTTCTATTCCTGCAATAACCTTTTTAGAAGCTCTCCATCGTATTGAAAGTGAGATTAAACCTCCTAGACAAGAGTTAGAAGCTTATACGAGAGAATTCCTGACAAACTCTTTCCTGATTCGCAGGGGAGATGAATACAACTTTTCTCATAAATCTATATTGGAATATTTAGTGGCTAAGCAATTCCATCTAGAGATTGAAAACAACTCCCCGTACCTTGCGCGTCGCACCACGCTTCAACGTGTCGTCATTGACTTTTTGACTGAGCTTGATCCTGACGAGGATACTCTATGGGATTGGATCAATTATACAAAAACAAGAGAACATGTTAGTGGGATTTACTTAGGCGGCAATGCCGCGACATTACTTTGCGCATTATCCACGGATGCGTTTAGAGGTAAAGATATATCAAGAACAAATTTAACGGGAGCCGATTTATCGGGTGCGGATCTAAGGGAGACAAGATTTGACAGAACGATTCTGGCAAAAGTCAGTCTGAGGGATGCGATGTTCTATGAGGAGAACTTAAGATTAGCAAATATATCTAACACTTTGTTCTCATTCTATTTAATTATGAAACCTACGACTGGTAATAAAGAAAAGATTAAAGATTTGATAATGAAGGGTGCTTATGTTCATAGCACTGAACATAAGAAAGGTGCGATTTTAACGGTATCAATAGAGGTGTCAAATATGGCTGAACTTGAAAACAATAGGAAGCATCTTTCTGGCCTTTTTTCTACAACTGTCGCAATATATTATGATGAATACGAAAATCTTATTTAGGATTAATATTTAACTGCGTTTCATATCGCAATCAGCGGGCTGGCATCTCTACAATTACTTAATCTATATCATGCTCCAAGAATAGCAATAAATTATGGCTCTAGTGTAGCAAAGCTAACTTAGAGCGGATGCTTTTCAAGTAACTTTAGCAGCTCGCGATACAGGTTCTTCTGTCGCTGATTGAATCTGTATTCGCATTCCTTCAGATGCAAATAGAAAGTATGTATTGGAATGCCATTGAACTTCTGCAAGCGACGCTTAGCACTCGACCAGAAACTTTCTATCCCATTGATATGAGACTGCTCATTGGCAAACTCATTGTCTGAATGAAGAACGCGGAAATGCTTCGAGTATCCAACATCAACCAGTCCGTCATAGCCGCGCCAGCCGTCCGAATGAATCACGGTTTCAAGGGCAACATGTCCGCTAATCACCTTTTGCAACGTGCGTTTGCGGCAATCCGGCACGATCTCGGTATAGACCGAGCCATTACGCTTGAAGATGCCGAAGACAATTGTCTTCCCACTAGCTCCACGGCCTCGCTTGCCTCGCACTCGTCGTGCACCGAAGTAAGATTCATCAACTTCGACTTCACCTGCAAAAGGCGAAGCGCGTTCACATTCTTCGGCGATCCGTTGGCGGATTTTGACAAAGAGCACAGTCACGCTGCGACGCGTCAGGCCAGTAAGTTCTGCTGTTTTGCTGGCGGTCAAATCATGAGCAAAGAAGCGGATGACTTGACGCATTTTACGTTCACTAATTTTGGAACATCTGTAGTAACGATTTAGTTGTCCCATTTCAGTAGCTTAACACTTTCTTTCAAGTGCTTTGCTACACTAGAGCCATGATTATCAACGCATCGCGCATGTTACAGATTAGAACAGTCAGTGCGGGCTGGAAGGGCTCGCCTTTCTGCTGCTTGGCCGATTTCTCGTCACAGCGCACGCATGAAAGCTATTACGTATTCCGTTCCGATCCGTCAGCGTGATTGCGTAGCGAGGCGAGCTGACAATTCCCTTAACGTTGATTCACCAGAATGAAAGTGTTTGTGATTGGCGTGACCACAGTATCGCCACATAGCGAAAAATACCTTCAGGAGATGAAGGTTCTTAAACGGGCGATGAGCCATCTCGGGAAAGGTCTCGTAGGAGCTGGGCACGAACTCCTAGTGTGCAGCCCGTGGTGCTTCGACAAGCTTGACTTGGCGCTCAAGCGCCATAAGGAAGGACGCCTCGCCTTATGGCTTCTCTGTCTTGACGATACGAGAGTAGTGCCTCCAGCGGCCCGGGAGCTGCTCACTTATCCGATCAACTCTCGCCGAGAGTTAGGAGGCGCGATCCTAGATTTACTAGAACCTGCACTCGCCTCCCGCAGCCGAGGCCGCACCTCTCGTCGGACGGACAGAAGATTATGATTAGTCACAGGGAATGAACTTGGGAAGGCGTCTGTCCAGGCCGCTTTGAAGATGTCAGTCAAGCAAGTGCGTCGCTAGCCGATCGAACCATTCGCGCACAGGGAGATCAGTCTCCCAGCGGCCGACGAGATCAGATCGGAATAGGTCCTGCGCGATGTGTTCGCCAAGCGCTCGGTGGGTAGTGATTCTTGTCCGCAGCTCAGTATAAAACTCCCACGCTGCCGAACTGTCGACAGTGCCCGGAGACCATGCTATTTCGTCGAACGTATGCTGCTCGCCCGGTTTAATCTCAAAGAGGTGCTCAAAGCCGTTGCTGGTCAGCCATGTTGTCCAAGTCGCCAAGGTCATGGTGCGCTGCCTTTCCTTACTGTCGCCTCATTGCCCCTTCGGAAGTTTGGAGAGACCCTTCAAGACGAGGTTGATGATTTCGTCAGGGTTTACGGCGTGGAACAGCCGCCTGTTTTCTTTGACATCGAGACCGTTGCGCAGCCCCGCGGGGCATGCTTCGCGGAAGGCGCGGCCAACGCTCTCGTAATCTATCGGCTCAAGGCCGATCACGGGATTTGCCGCGGCGCGTGAATTGTATTCCTCAACGAGGCGATTGTAATTCTCGTCTCTGCATTGGAATTCCTGCGTGAGACTTTTGGAACTGCCCCCTTCAACCAGCTTGATGATCTCACGCGTGCAGCCGCCGAAGGCCCCTAACAGGAAGAGAGGCTTCGACGCGCGCAACGCGAGGTAAGCCTCTTCGAGCAGACCCGGGTACTTGCCCGTGTAGCCCTTCACCTTCCCGCCCATTAGGACGCGCATGTCCAACTGTTCGTTCATGCGTTCTCGCATCGCGGTCAGGCAGCGCGCCCACACGTATCTATTCACCGTCGTGTCGGGCTTCAGGAATTCGCTCGGCTCGACGCCCGGGTCTGTTTTCAGATCTTCGGGCAGGGGCATGCGGTGGAGCCAGCCGACTTTAATCAACTCGGCTTCTGCGTCTTCGTCCACCCTCAGGTGAAGCGGCCACGCGATATAGTTATGGACCGGGCGGTAGGCTTCTGGAGCGCCCGATGAGTTGTGCGCGCGCACGAGTTCGAAGAGAACTTGTGTGAAGCCGTCGGAGCGGAGATCACCGCCATAAGCGACCGTGGCGTCGCGCGTGAGGAGTTGGCGCGTGAACTCGATGAGCATGTCACGCAGGTGCATCTCGTCGAAGCCGAGCGCACGCAGGTCTGCGCTCTCCGAAATGGAGAGGCCGATGATCTTGTTGCTGAGCATTTTCTTCTCTTCAGGCATTATCAGGGTCGTGAACGACACTTGGCCGTTGAAGGCTGAGAGCAGCATGTCCTCCTCAGCGCCGAGCGGCGGGTCTGGATAGATGACGAGACCCTTGCCGCCTTCTTCACTCACGGCCTGCGCGGCGATGTTTTGGAAGTCAAGTATCTCGGGCGGGCGCGTCAGCACGAGCGCGCTCTCCGGTATTCTACCAACGCTGCGCAACGCGTTGATGCGGCACTCGTTGTAGAGGAACCGCAAGTGCTCGCGCAGTGCCAGGCCAATTATCTGCTGGTGATTCTTTCCAGTCCAGCGAACTACAGGCACATTACCCATGTAGGGGAAGCTTCGCTTCTCTTCCTGCTCGACAGCGTTAACGATCATGATCGGGCGCTGTAGCTTCTTTGCCATCAGCACCTCGCGGCGACACCATGGCCTCGAAGAATAAGCGTCCGACTGGAGCACGAGGAGCGTTGACTCTTTGATGTTGCCTTCTATCTCGGCACCGAAGTCATAGCCGGGCGCGATGTCTATGGAGTCGAAGAAGACAGCAGCCGGCGTGTCCGCAATCGCCTCGCGGAATCTCTCGGCGAGCGGTACTCCATCCTGCTTGGCGTGGCTGATGAAGAGCCGGATCGGCTTCGGGCTCAGGACCGCGCCGGGCGCGGCGGAGCGCGGCTGGTTAAGAAAGCGGCAGAGCTCGTGCGTCAGCCAGAGCATCAGTTCTGATGAGTTCTTGCCATCTTCACTCGCCCACTCGTGATAGCGGATGAAGTTCGTCTGCCCAAGGGCCGAATCGAATTGCATTGCTGCCTTACTCAGCGAGACGGGGAAGATTCTGTGCCTTCCGCCAGCGGCCTTCACCCGGCCGCTCAACTTCTTGGCGTAGTCACCCCACTCCTGGTTTGTGACCATCGCGCTGTTGACGAGTAAGATGACGGCGCTGTGCTCAGACTGCTCAAGGTCTATCGGGAGCGGGATGTGTGTGCCTTCGTTGGCCGCAGCGGACCTGAAGAGGACAGAGATACCAAGCCCAGAGGTGAGCGGCTTCTCTATGTCCCTCGCGAAGGTGGAGTAGATGAGGCGCGCGAGTTCGAGCCCCTTTGACTTATCTACGCCCGTCGCGTCAGCCTCTGGTCTCCACACGACGTATATGCTCAGACATGGCTTATATGATTCTGCGTTCATGTTCTCTGATTACCTCTAATAAGAATACTCCGCTTCCTTTATGTGCACATCAGCGGTTAGCTCGGGGCGACTCGTGGAGAAACCGCGCTCGCTCATCCGGCGACAACTCTCGACCAATCCGGGTCTGTGCCAGATCAATCAAACTCTCAACCGGCCCGCAGATTTCGCACCTGTAAACGCGGGCAGTCTTGTCCCCGCTGACCGTCAGGATAAACCTGCCATCGGGACTGAAGGCCGCGTCATGAACCATCCCTGTGTGGCCGACTAATTTTAACAACTCTCGCCCCGTCTCAATGTCCCAGAGTCTTGGCCCTTCCCCGCCCGTCGTGAGCGCGAACTTGCCGTCGGGGCTGAACCGTAGGTGGCCTAAAATGTTGAGGTCTTGGCCGCTGAAGGTTGTCACCAATGCCCCCGAGCTAACGTCCCACACTTCACCCGGCGTCGCCAGATACTTGCCGTCGGGGCTGAAAGCCGCGTCCTCTACAATCTTCTTTCTGCCTTGCAACTCATGAACGACCTTCCCCGTCTGTACGTCCCACAGCCGCGCAGGCCCGAAACCGCCCGTATAGAGGAGTCGCCCATCGGGACTAAGCACCGCCACCTTTACGCCCGCTGCTCGCTCAGTGTTAACAAATTCGTGGAGCAGCCGCTTTGTCGCCACATCCCAAACGTAGGCTTGCCCCCTGTCCGAACCCATCACGAACAGCTTTCCGTCGCGACTAAATGAGATGCTCCACGCCTCACCTTGCCCCTTCAGGACAGCTACCTCTGCGCCCGTATGAGCATCAAAAAGGCGTGTCTCATAGTGCGCGCTAGCCGCGACCAACTTGCCATCGGGACTGAACCTGATAAGGCGCGCGCCGAAGCCCAGGTCCATCAGTTTCATTCTTTCTCGTCCAGTCTGCGCGTCCCAAAGGCGCGCCGTCCCATCATCACTGGCGGTGGCAATCTCTCTCCCATCTGGACTATAGACCGCTTGCCAGATGGTTTTCTCATGACCTACCAGCTTCGTCACGGTCTGTCCGCTGCTCAAGTCCCACACGCGCGCGATTTTGTCCTGACCTGCGGTGACCACATATTTGCTGTCAGGACTGAAAGCCCCGCTTAGCAGGATGTCCGTGTGGCCCTTTAGCTCCCAGAGGTCGCGCCCGTTGTTCGGCATCCAGATGCGCGCTGTCCCATCCCAACTGACCGTCAAGACGCTCTGCCCATCAGGGCTAAAGGTTGCCATCTCAATCCTATCCACGTGGCCGCGCAACAAGGCCACGCTGTGGCTAAAGCCATCCCGCCACACGCGCGCCGTATTATCGGCGCTAGCCGTTACAACAGAGCTCCCATCCGGGCTGAACTCAGCGGTATTGACGAAGTTCTCATGGCCGCTCAGCGTTACAGTCTTTCCCGTGCTCACCTCCCAGACACGCGCCGTGTTATCGTCGCTGGCCGTCACAATGTCCTCACCGTCGGGGCTGAAGGCGGCGGTATTAACCTCGCCGTTGTGCCCTCGCAGTTCGATTAACATCGCGCCCGTCTTCGCGTCCCACACGCGCGCCGTATTATCGGCGCTGGCCGTCACTACTCGTTTGCTGTCAGGGCTGAATCTCACATCTTTAATGCCTTTGGTGTGGCCGCTCAGCACCGAGACCACCTGTCCAGTGTCAAAGTCCCACACGCGCGCCGTATTATCTTCACCGGCTGTGGCGATGAAGTTGCCATCGGGACTGAAGACAGCATGGTTAATCCTGAAGTCGCCCCCCTCGAACTTATACACGGTGCGCCCATTCTTCACCCGCCAGACGCGTGCCGTGCCGTCCCAGCTAGTCGTCAAGACGAACCGACCGTTCGGGCTGAAGGAAGCGGTATTCACTGTATCTCTGTGTCCACTCAGCTCGGTCTCCATGCGCCCCGAGCTGACATCCCAGATGCGTGCCGTCTTGTCGCTACTAGCAGTGACGAGCAGACTCCCGTCTGGGCTAAATGCAACGTCTCTAAGCCTGTCGGTGTGCCCGCTCAGCACGGCGCGCCGCGCGCCCGTTTGCGCGTCCCAGATGATGGCCGTGTTATCCCAACTGGCGGTGGCGACGAGTTTGCCGTCGGGGCTGAAGACAGCCCGGCTCAACCCGTCCAGATGTCCGCGTATGATTGTGCGTACCTGCATCTCGGCCAGTGAGTACCTGAGCGCGCGCTCGCTCTGCTCGGTGTGCGAAATCTTTTCGGCTGCCACTGCCAGCAACACACTGAGCTGCGGGTCGGCGCTCATCTGCGCCTCGGAACTGGCGGCTAACTCTCTGGAACGAGCAGTGTCGCGCTGCACGGTCGCAATATCCCGCTGCCTCTTCTCCTCAATGCGCGCCTTACGCTCGGCCGCTGCGGCTTCCTGAGCCTCTTGCGCCTTCTGGTCAGCACGCTTCCGCTGAGTCTGCGCCGCGAGTCGCTGTTCGTTAGCGACCCTGGTCTGCTCCTCTGCTTCGATACGTCGTTGCTCGGCGACCTCTTTCTGGTAGTCTGCGACCTTGCGCTGCTCTTCCGCTATTCTCGCCTGCTTGACGGCCTCTGACCGCTGCGTCAACGCGAATGATCGCTGTGCGAGCGCGAAGACCGCCGTTGCGGCGATGATCGCGAGTCCGGCAATCAAGCCGGTAATGATTTTGCGCGTCCGACTTCTCTCGGCCTCAATGCTGCGTTGTTCCGCTTCCGCACTCGTGCTGAGAAACCTTACCGCCGCATTGCTCAGCATCCCGGCGTGGGTGGCGGCCAGTCCCTGCGCATCACGCAATTCACCACCGCGATAGAGGATGCTGGCCTTGTCTTTTACTGCGGCATGCTCCCACTGGCGCGCTGCGCGATTGATGGTGAAAATGGTCATCGGTGGCGGTCCTGGGGCCTCGCCACGGATGGCCGCCACCAGCCGAAGGAACGCCTCTTTATCGCCCACGCCGTTGCTGAAATCCACCCGATGCGTCCGCTTGAAGAATTCTCCCATCACTGCCATGTCTTGCTGGTCGGCACCAGGCAACAGCACCGGAATAACCAAAAACTCCGGCTCGCGCGTCCGCCGTTCCAGGGCAAAGCGTGTCTCCGCGATATGGTGCGGGCCCCAGCCATTGGCACCGAGTATAACGGCGCATGCCCGACACGACTCCAGCGCGAGGCGGATGGCCGGTTCCCACTCAGCCGAAGCGTGCAGATCCCACTGGTCCAACCATGAGCGGATTTCAAACTCGTCGTATAGCCTTTCGATGAGAGGGTTGATGAGTTGTTTGTCAAGGCTATTGTGGCTGATGAAGATGTCGAATTGCTCTTTCATCGGATTAAATCTCCGCTGGAATAAGTCTGTTATGAATCGTCATGCTCCCCGGCTGAAGTTGTGTAACGCTGCCCGCCATCGAAGCTCAGATTGCCGACTGATGTGACGGGACGCCGCCCTTCACCGCGTGGAAATAAATGGCACCGGAGTAGTCCAGAGATTCCCGAAAAATCTTAATGCGCGAATCTAATGCACGCTCAATCTTTCTCATGGCCCCAATACCCTCTGGAGACTGTGGGGCGCTTTCTTGCATCGCATAGGAAACCGCTTCGAAGACATCCCATGATGGCCAGATATACTCCAGTCTGAAATCAGCTTGCTCGAGTAAGGTGACAAGACCCATGGCGCTCAGACTTAACAGTGAGCCCCAGACTGCTGGCTCAAGGAATGCGACACATCCCGTGAGTGTTCCCGCAGGCCGGATGACGCGATGCGCTTCTTCAAACACCAACCGTGGATTAAGTGAATACTGTAGGACGGCAAAGAGGAGTGCAGCGTCAAACTGAGAGTCGCCAAAGGGCAATGCGTGCGCGTCGCCTAAAACGTCGGCCTGCGGAGAGTCAAGGTCAACGCCAACGTATCTATGACCAAACTCAGTTGTGAATTGGCGATACTTAGCGCGCCCACACCCGATGTCGAGTATCCGAAGCGACCCACGGTTCTCTAACAATGCCGCGCACTCCGATGGAAGACTCCCACGGGGCGGAGTCACTGCGGCGCAGCGCGGGCGACGGATTTTCAAGTCAGATGCATTCACGGTCGTTGCATTTAGGGAAGTAAGCCGCTAAATATCCGACACCCATCTCTCTATCTTCAAAGGTTTCAAAGACGGTAAGGTGCGGAGTGCTGAACACTCCGCCAAGCTGATGGGCTTGATACCGAAATTCGAGCACGCATTGAGGAGCCACTCTAACGCCTCTATGGTGATGAGGGGATCGCCAGCCGCGTCGTGGAATAAGATGACCTTGTTTTTTATCCCCTCGGAAGCAAGATTTTTAATGATGTCGCACTTTGACAAAGCACGCCAATCATCAGAACTCACTTCCCAGCCTGTTACGATCAGGCCCAGATGTTGCGCGGCGAGAACAAACGACTCGTTAAGCCTTCCATACGGCGGACGCACGTAGCTAACGTCCACCCCGGCGACACGGTTGATGGTTTCCACTGTCCGGGCCAACATTTCAAGATTCTCCGAAGTCGTCAATCGCTCAACCTCAGTGTGCGTCCAGCCGTGAATCCCAATCTCGTGACCGAGCGCGACAGTCTGCCTACAGAGGTCTTTATATTTTTCTACCTCTGCCCCAAGGAAGAAGAAAGTGGCCGTGAAACTGAATCGCTCAAGAACCTCTAAAATCAAGGAAGTGCCCAGAGGATGAGGGCCGTCGTCAAAGGTCAAAACACAATACCCGTCCGCGAGACTTTCCGGCAAAGAAGGCTGGTCGGCTAGCACCTCGCCCTCGTCATCGGCGTCCTGTAGTGCTCTACTAATTACGTGCGCGGCAGGTGGCCGATGTTTTTCTTTTCGAGAAAGAAGGTCGGCAACCAAATCTTCGTGTTTCGCTTGGATGAATGACGCGGCATGGCGATCTTTGTCCAGACGAGCCGGGTCAACTGGATGAACCTGATGATAAGGCTCGGCCTCGGGCGCGGGAATGATTAGCACATTCATCTTCTGTGCCCGGGCTCCCAATTCCCAATCTTCCATCGAGGATAAGTATTCATCGAAGCCGCCGAGCTTTTTGATCGTCTCAGCTTTAATAGAGAGATTCCCCGAGTTGACGCGAGTCCAGCGGTGAGGATAGTCATCCAAGGCTTCGCCATGCGAGAGAAAGATTTTGGCCCACTCACCATACCACGGGTCTGTGACCGAAACCTTCGTCGCCTTCTCCCAAATCTCGTCGCACGAGTCGGCGTCAATGAGAGTGACCCCGTAACCGCAGGCCAGCCTGCTGGCGACCTGCTCGAATCTCTCGTCGAATCTTAAAAGCTCTAAAAGTCTTTGCTTGTGTGTGGCGCGGCAGTCCGCGGCTACGCTAGAAAATGTCCGTCGACCATAGACACCTCCGACGACAATCGCTTGCGCCGGCGCGGAAGCGTGACGACGCTCATGGCAGCTAATCACGTCGGGTGGCACGATGTGATCGGCGTCGGAGAAAAAGAGCATTTCATACCGGGCAGCGGCAGCTCCTGCGTTTCTGGCCCAGGCTGGTCCTCTACGAGATTCCGAGCTGATTAAGCTGATTCGCCCCGGGTCGAGACTAACCACGTCATCCACCCGTTCGCCGGAAGCGTCGTCCACGATGATGATTTCTCCAGTCGTCATCATGAGATCGCTTTCAAGCCACGATTTCACGGAATTTTTCAATTGCTCTGCCGAGCGATGAAAGGGGATCACGACGCTCCAGTTTGAATTGACGGCTGCTGCCTTCCTTCGCTGGAACTTCGGCCTGAGGTAACGCCCGTTAAAAGTGTATGATAGGAGATTGCCTTTCCTGTTGGCGTGCTCCCATAGGATAATCAGCTTTCCGGCCATGAAGCTCAGAGGCATGCCGCGCGAAAGCGAGTCTGTGAACTCTTCGATGTGATAAAGCTTCTGCGGCAAATAATCAACCCGGTACTTTTCCGCAATCCTCGCGAGGATTAAGCGGTCGTCGAAATACCTGCCGAAGAAGGCATCCGAGGTGCTCCACCCGCCGACCTCTAATAAAGCACTCTTCCTATAAGCTCGTGGGACTTGCGGGGTCGTACACTCAAAGAACTCAATAGGGGCTGACAGTTGCCTCCCCGCTGACACTGAGACCTCGCCGTCCGGTCCATGAATGATCGAATCACCGTAAACCGCACCAATCGTATCGTCAGATCGAAGTGCCTTTAGAACGGATTCCAGCGCCGTTGCTTGGAGCCAATCGTCAGCGTCTAGTTGAATAATAAATGGGGCTTGACTCTTCAGCAGTCCGACGTTTAAGGCGTTGGAGAGACCTTCGTTATACCGCAGGCTGAAGATGCGAATGCGCGGATCGGTTTGAAAGGGAACAACTTCCCTCAAAGTCCCATCGGTCGAGGCATCGTCAACGATAATCACCTCAAACGCTTGAGAGGTTTGCAGCAGGACGCTTTGCACGGCTCTCGCGATTGTATCTTGAGCGTTATAAGTGGGGATGATGACGGAAATGACAGGTGAGTCTGCAACCACTGCCTTCGGCAAGGCGATGGAGTAATCCCAGCAGTTTTTATGCAGCCTGAGGTTCAGATATCTGAGGTCCTGGTAGTCTTTGGAAACGTAAGGAACGTAGTCTAGATAGGGCGCGACAGCTCCTTCGGTCGCCCCTAGTGGTAACAGCCATGTGCTGCCGACGCGGATGCCGGGAAGATTTCGAATTATCTGCTGAAATCTATTTTCGCAACGCTCTATAGTAGTCATCAGCAACCGCTTGGACACAATCAACCGATCCTCAGCGAACGCCTTCAGTTCAGGGTGCTGCTTCGCTAGGTGCAACCATCCTTTCATTTGCTCCTTGCGAAAATTGATTGAGCGTGGGTGCTCTACATGGATGACTTCAGGGACTTGTGAGTATTCGAAGCGGAGTCCAGATTTGAAGAGACGGTAGGCCAAGTCCATATCGTGGCAGCGATAACCCGTCTCGTCGAAGCCGCCCACGTTGAGGAAATCCTCACGCCCAACAGCAGCATTTAGGGAATACCAGTAGTCCCAGCCATTTCCCGACGGCGGTGTTACGTCATCATCCGATTCCGAGCGATGATCTATCAAGCTAGAAAGCGCCAGTTCTTCGTAGGTCGGGGTAGGCTCTCTCCGCAGTAGCTCCTGGTTATAGACGGGCAGTTCTTTGGCCGCGCCACAGATCGCAAAACCGCGACTCTCACTCATTAACTCAAAGTGTGATCGTAGGCAATCAGGATGAATGAGACAATCAGAATCGATGAAGACGAGCACGCGCCCGCGCGCATGGTGTGCTCCTAAGTTTCGACACAACCCTGCGGAGTGGCCAACGAAGCCGTCAGGTCGGATGAGCGGCATGACCCTCGCTGCAAAGCGAGTCTTATACGAGCCTAATATTTGTGTGCAGTTATAGTCGCCATCTTCAATCAACAGCAGCTCGAAAAGGTCTGGGTCGAGGGTTTGCCGAGTTAAAGATTCCAAGAAGTAGGCCAAGGTGTCGCTGCCCGCATACGGCGAGATGACACTGAGTACCGGGATAAGATTCATACTCATGATAGCGCTTCGGGGTATTTGTTACCGATGTGCTGGTTCGGAAAGGTCGAACTCCGCGCACATATCTATCTCTTGTGATTCAAGCCATGGGATGCCTTTGGAATCCCAATCGCCGAAGAAAATTTTAACCTTACCTTGTTGAGACCGCCGTAAAGGATGCGGGATTCCCTGGGCATAGTTTGAAAAAAGTTCGAAGTAATCTTCGATCAAAGCTTCTGGATCAAAACGTCTGATGTTAAGCCGAGCGTAGTCATCCAACTTTGACCTGAGATTGTGGTCCCGGTAGAGCATCCTAATGACGCTGGCCCACAAATCCGGCTTTCCATAATCCAGAATCACCCCTCCTTCCCCGACGCTCTGAGGCGAAGCTCCGCGGTTACTCGCGATGACGGGTATCCCGTTGGCTTGTGCTTCGCCGATTACGCGTGACCATGATTCCAGCCAACGTGAGGGCAGGAGCAAGATGCTGGTCAAGCCATATACTTTTCGCATGTCTTCTACGGGCGCTAACAAGGTAACGTTGGGCAAAGAAGAGATGAACTCCATCGCCTGTCCTTCATCCAATTGCAGTGCATCCCGGCTCCACCCTCGCACAACCAGGAAAGGAAGCTCCGGCAAGCGGGCAGCGATCTTACAGAATAAGTGGATTCCTTTTTCCGTGCGTGGATTAACGTAGGTGATAAATCGAGGTGCTCTCGGCTCTGTGACATATGCAGAGTGCTGGACAATCCCTAATAGGAAGTTTACCTCCCGGCGATAATATTCGCTGGCAGTCTGTGCGGTAACCGGGGAATTTGCGAGGATGAGGGTATCGGGTGCAACCGCTGGGTAACCCTCCGAGCTGTAGGGTCCGACGATGCGTAAAACTGTAGGGATATTGAACTCACTGCCGAGACGTACTATGAAGTCGCTTCCTTTCAGCCAAGTCACCACCAGTTCCATCTTTTTCTGAGCCAGAATTTCGCGGCAGGCCGATTGAAACTCAGAGGGAGCTACAGCGAGAACCGATAACGAGCCGTCGCGGACCAGCAGATGCTCATTTCTGGTGTGTATCTTTATCAGTCCGTCGTTGAAACAATCTACCTCGCCGCTTTGCCTGGAACAGATTATTCCCATTGAGGCCGCATTAGCGGCCCCGAACTCTATATCACCATACGGGAAGGTACAAACTTGCATCACGTTCATACCCTTGCGGGCCAGCCCAGAGGCCAAAGCAAATGTAGTTCTCTCTGCACCCCCGTCAAAAATGAATGGAACGCCGGGGCGTGCGTTGGCGAAAAGACAGCTTCCCATAAGAGCAATTAGCTTCTAGCTCGTCCGTGGCGCTGAGACATGGAACGCCGCGCGCGTCAATGAAGGATTAGACCGAGTCAAGATTATTAGAGTCAGACGAAGATAGAGAGCTGCCCTCAGGCTGACAGTTGAAGAGGGTGCGTCTCAAACAACTGATACGGTGCTCGACTCCCGACTCACGGCCACTTTGGCATGATGCGCGCGGTCACTTACCTGGACGAAGCATATCCCCAAGAATTGTTGGGAGAATCGTCGAGAGGTAACGTTTCAGGGACATCGCTGGAAAACCGGAACGACTTAAAGCCCACCAACACGACAAAGCTTTAATAAGGATTAAAGAAGCCTCCGGTATTGGCAGAGTATGGATTGAAACGCTCCGTCGCGTATGGGTTGAAACGATTCGTCGGATTGTCTCCAGACTCTGGGTCAGGCTTAGTGTTTCCTATCAGCGTTCGTCCGTGTGACATGGCTACGGGAAACATTATCATGGCCCACCCCGCGAGGAGCATCGAGGTAATAGTCTTGATAGATCTTCGCCGGGACAACAGATCTGCCTGTGGCCTGCGCTTTTGAACGACAGCATCGCCAGACAGATGATGATTTATTGTTAAGTCTGTAATACCGACGTGGAGCACGGGAAAGCCCACTTCGACGTATTGCCAGTCATTTAAATTTGAAGGTAGTCCCTCGATTTCTCCCGAACCTTGTCGCCCACCCGTTCCGATCACAATGTAAGAAAGAGTGAAATTACTATCATCGGTAGCATCCACTAGATACCAGAATCCTTGCCTGTCCACTCTGGTTGATATTGAAACCATTGATTGATCTCCTTCCTCATCGTCTCAAGCGAATACCAGTTAAGGCGAGTTAATTTCAGGCTTCCACAGTAGAGTTCGGCGGCATGAGTTGTCCTCACCTGAACGTTTGAGGCAGTAATGATGCTCCTTTTTGAATCCCGTTGCAAGGGTTAATCATGCGAAGCATGATACCAGAAATCTCTAGCGATTCTATTCAGTCTCATTTCCGAGGGGTAAAAATTACCTTTCTATCCGAAATAAAGAATAGCTTCCCGTCGGCTCCAGATTTATCTCTTCGACGTTCAAGACTCTGGCGTAGGCCGGGCCTGTCGCCAGATCGTGCTTGAAAGCTTCGACCGCTTCCGCGCCACCCTCTGCTAATGCTTCGACGCGACCGTCCGACAAATTCCGCACGTAGCCCTGCACTTGATGGCGCGCGGCGGCGCGCTGCGCGAAGAAGCGATAGCCGACGCCCTGCACCTCTCCGCTAATCAAAAACTTCCTTGCAATTTTCATTACTTCCCCTTGAGATTTGTAGAAAGAGCTGTCAGCTAAAAAGCGCGACGGAGAATAACACAGCTTTATTCTCAGATTCTATTTTCGCAGCTCATCGAGTTCGACCACAGCGATTGTCCCGGGCGCAAGACTTAGTTTAACTATGTTCCGACCATCTTCGTTCTCAATCTTCAAAGCCTTGTCTTCGACCCAATCGCGCGCCTGTGCGATTCCCTTACCTTTCAAACCCAGTTTGGCCTCAACGTATGCGCTGCGATCTACCTGCGCTAATCCTTGCTGCGGCTTGAACACGCCTTTGTTGTTGATGAGCGTCACGACCCAGCCGCGCTCGTTGCGATTGATCAAATATTCAACATCGCCTCTGACTTGAACCGGCGTGGCGTCCGCGCTCAAGTGTACAAGCAGGTGCGCGACAAACGGCGTCAGTCGCTCATCTTCTCCGAGCAGGTCGGGCAAAGCGCAGAAGATAACGCTTCCGCGCCCAAGCTTGTTGACGGTCACGAGCGGGTCGCCCGATGGAGTTTGCATCAGAACTTGCGTGCCCTTGTTGGCAGTCACGCGCTCGTAGCGAAACATCTGTCCGTGGAGGTCTGCGCGCGCTTCATTCGGAGAAAGACAGCGCGCGTCATCTGCTTCTGCTCTCTCGCCCAGTAACTTCACGCCGAGCATCTCCTCTGTCAAGCCTTTCACTTGCGCGACGTTGATGACGACGACGCCTCCTTTGCGGGCGTAATCTTCCAGGCGCTTGCTCCACAAAGGGCTCCACTCAATGCTCCCGCCGACGACTATCGCGCTGTAAGCATCAATCGCATCTTTGCGTGTCTCGGACGCGACGAGCACGTCGAAGATGTCGCCGAAGATGGAAGAGACGAAAGCTTGCCTGTCTGATGTGGCAGGCTCGCCTTCCGTCACCGCTCCCGGATAGTAGGCCGCGCCGAATAGCTCTCTGAGCGCACGATCAGACTTGTTGATCTGCGAGACGCCGAAAGGCCATTGCGGGTAATCCGTCATCTCAAAGCCATGCGCAGGGTCTAAGAGAAAGGCGATGGGCGTGTAAGGCGTCCCGCGCTCTGGATGTTTTTCGGCAAAGCGCATGAACTCGTCCGTGATTCGCCCTAATGGGTTCAACTGAAATGGATGCTCGCCCGGACCAGGCTTGAAGAATTGATCAAAGCCTTGCTCGAGATAGATTGCGGATGCGCCCGACATGTAATAGAGATAGTAGCTTTTTCGATACCAGGAGAGCGACGGCCCCATCGTCGCGCCGTAGCGTGTATGAAAGAAATTGTCCGGCCCGGCGAAGTTCATTGACTTCGTAAAAGTGGTCGCCGTGTCGCCAAAATTCGGCGCATGATAGTAGAGAAAGTTTCCGCCGTATTGCCGCGCCGCGCCGCGCGTGAAAGCTATTCTCATCGCCGTCACCGGCTGAACTGCTGCCGTCTCCATCCCAATCAGCTTCACGCCCCATTCTGTGAGCGCGTGCGCAAATGATGTGCTTGAGGTCGATTGCGCAGGAATCATCTTGTCCCACATCGCTCCTGTATTTGGTGTGTGAAATATTGTGCCCCACTTTTTTTCAAGGGCGCGCGTGTAGAATATTCTATGCGCTTCGAGCAACTCGCGACGCGACATCTGCGGCGTTATTTTCAGGTCGGTCGCGGATTGGTCCCAGACGAAGCCAACGCTTTCGCCGGAAATCCATCCCAAAAACTGATCTTTGAATTCGCCATTCAATAATTTCCAGGCGGCCTGCGCATCCTGCTCATTCAATTGTAGAGACCCGTAGTTAATCAGAACGGCGAACGGTGCGTGCGTCTCTCTGAGGTAGCGCAGGAAAGGGCTGCCTTCTTTGAAATAGACCGCAAGGTCATTGATGTAAATGACGGGCACGACGAATTTCGAGTCGAAGATGGGAACGTCTTTCGCCCCCTTGTACTTCTTCACAAACTCTTCGACTGGCTCCGCGTTGAAAGGATAGAGCGGTCTCTCTGCTGGCGGCGTTTTATCGTAGAGGGTCCAGAACTGTGTGGAGATATTCCAGGGCATCAGGAAATCTCTGCCTGCCAGAGTGGAGCGTTGCCAAAGCGCAGGAACACTATCCGTCGAAGCTATAAGCGGAGCGACCGGCGTGCGATTCAAAGACCACTCGTGCAGGTAACGCATCGCTGCGAAATCAGGCTTCTTCCGGCCTTCAGGCACGAAACTCAAATCGCTTGTGACGAGTAAGCAATCAACGTGACGACGCGCTTCAGCAGCTTTCTCAATTTCAATCGAGATTCGCGCTGCGCCCTTCGTGAGCCTCGTCTGCGCGCCATCCCATGTGAAAGCCCAGCCCCAGTACATGCTCACTTCGTCGTGTGGGTCAACCAGATCGCGCGCTCCAAACTCATGACTGAAAACCTCATGACCGTTCTGCGTGATGCGGACTGTGAAGTTTTCCGTCCGCCGCGCCCAATCCGCATAACGCACCCATAACCTGTAATCGCCCGCGCGCGGAACTTCCACATCCTGATAAATCGTCGCGTGTGTTTCGTCCGCGCTTGCCGCGGCGGAGTTCCACTCGCTCTCGCCGCCCTGCGACCATTCGGCAGAAACGCCAGGCCCATTCATTCCCCAACCCGGTGATTGGGCACGAGCAGGATTTATCCACGAAGGATTCAAGACAGGCTCGTGCCGCTCTGTCTCCGCAAAGCCGCGCATATTCTCGGCCTCATACCAGAGATACTCGTATTGTGTGCGTGAAGTTGAGTCTGCGTTTTGAGACGAAGGGGTTTGGGCAAGAAGTGTAGGGCAAAGAAGCAGGAAGATGATAATGAAACAAAAAGACGCGAATGAGATTTGTAGGGGCAGGGCTTGTCCCTGCCCGCCTTTCCATAAACGGAAGCGGGCAGGGACAAGCCCTGCCCCTACATTTTTTTTAAGCACTCTAGGTCTCAAATATCCCGCGCAGCTTAACCAAGGGCATCCAAGCATTCGGTCAGGGTGCGCTGACGACAAGTAAACATCGGCGTGTCGCGCAATGTAAAAGAGCTTGCTTTGGTCTCGCGCAGCTCTTGAACTAAATCAAGAAAGTCCGCCGGTTCGTCCGTCTCAAACGCCACGACGAACTCCTGATCGTCAAGTCCGAACGAATAGGTCGTGTGCAGTTTGACGGAGCGATATTTCGAGCCGATGCGTATGTGCTCGTCCATCATCTCCTGTCGCTGCTCGGGCGGGCGCGAATACCATTCGCGTGTTTTGACGAACGGGTAGACAAAGAGGTACTTGGATTTTCCAGGCACGATGTGCAGACGATCTTCGACGTGCTCAGGGCTATCCTTGTCAATGTACATGGAACGCTTCGTCATCGAGAGGAACGATTGCGTCGCTTCCAGATATTTACCGAGCCCTGTGCGATTGATGCTGGCGGTCAGCTCCTGAATCGGCTCTAACTCATAACCTATGCGCCAGAGCATGAACTCCGCGTTGGTTCTCAGTCCGACGAGCGAATAGGCGTGAATCAACAGGTCGCGCCGAAACCCTTCGACAGCATTAATGAACTCCTGCTTGCCCTTCTCTTTCTCATCATCGTTAAGCATGCGCCATTCCGGGCGGGCTCGATAGAAAGTAAAGCTGACGAACTGCCTTGGAAGCTGTGGCTTTGGGCGAATCGTTTCATCCACAACCGGGGCTAATCTCAGCGAGCCGTAAGGTGCGCCGCCGCCCTCTCCTTTATCTGTGCTCATAGCAGGTTCAACCTCTCAATACAATTTCGCCTTGAAGTCTCGCGCATTTTGGCCCTCTTAGGCTAGAATGCGGCTTGAAAGTAAAAGCTATTCTGCGGCGAAGAAGAGGAAAAGTCTAGCGAGTCTATCGAGTCCATCGAGTCCGGCGAGCCTTTGGCTATCTTTGACTCGCTAGACTCGATGGACTCGCTGGACTCGACAGACTATTTATCATGCCCGATTCCGATTCTAATCACACCGGACAGGCCAGAGACCACCAGATAGATAAAGGGCGCAGAAGTCTGCTTCTCCTGCTGCCCGTGACTATCTTCGGCGGGCTGGCTGCGACGATTGTCACGGCGGCCTATCGTTTCCTGCGCCCGGCCAAATCATTCCCGCAGGAGCACTGGAACGATGTCGCATCGCTCGCGGAGTTGAAGGGCGATAAACCGATCATGCGCAGCATCGTCGCAGAGCATCAGGCGGGCTGGGCGAGCACGCTCGAAGAACATTTCGTTTACATTCTGCCGCACAAAAGTAATCAGGTTCTCTCGAGCATCTGCCCGCACGAAGGATGCAATGTGGCTTGGCGCGGCGACACAAACCAATTTTTCTGCCCCTGCCATGACAGCTATTTCAACTTGGACGGCGAAAGAGTGAGCGGCCCCTCAAGGCGCGGGCTCGACCCATTGCCGACGCGTGAGAAAGACGGCAAGCTTCAAGTCAAATATCAATCCTACGTCAACAACACAGAGGAGCGAATCGTGCGCGAATGAGCGAAGAGGCCGATTCAATCAACACAGACGAACCGAAAAAGAACTGGGTCTCGCGCTGGACGACGCTCGAAGACATTGAGCGCACGCTCATAGACAAGCCTTCGAGCGGGTTTGAAGCGTGGGTGCGCACGACCGCGGGCATCGTCGTCATGCTCCTCACGTTGCAAGTTATCACAGGGCTGCTGCTCGGCTTCTACTATGTCCCTTCGACAGAGAGCGCGCACACGACCGTCGAATTCATAGAGAAGGTCGTGCCCGCAGGCTCCTGGATTCGTTCGCTTCATCATTACGGCTCGATGTGGCTGACGCTCTGGTTGGTGCTGCATCTGGCGCAGATGTTCTGGCGCGCGACATATCGCAGACGCCCTGTCGGCTGGATGGCGAGCGTTATCTTGCTGGGGCTTATCCTGGGAGCGGGCGCGACCGGTTATTCGCTCCCCTGGGATGCGCGCGCGTTTTTCGGCACACGTGTGACCGAAGGAATCGCGGGCGGCCTTCCCGTAGTAGGCTCTGCGGCGCGCGAATGGGTTTTGGGTGGACCGGAGATTTCTCCGATTACGCTCGGACGATTCTTCGCGCTGCACGCAATGATAATCCCGACGATCATCCTGTTGGTTTTGGTCGCGCGCCTCTTCGTCTTTCGAGAGAGAGGCATGGTCAGCGCAGCCGAAGAGCGGCGTCTGGAAATCTGGATGCACCGGCAAGTCCTGCGCAACGCTATCTCCGCGGCGGTCGTCTTCATCGCCCTTGCTCTTTACGCTTATAAATATTTCGCACCGCTTGGGCCTGCCGCTGACACAGCCGCGCCCGGATACTTGCCGCGCCCGGGCGCACAGTTCCTCTGGCTCTTCCAGATGCTCAAGTATCTTCCGGGTCGCGCGGCTTCAGTCGTTGCGGTCGCGCTGCCCGGCCTGATTCTCTTCGGCCTTGCGATGCTTCCGTTTCTCAACCTGAAGCCGATCAGGAAAGTGATTGCGCGTCCGCGCCGGACAGTCGGCATAGTGCTCTTTTCTTTAAGCTTCCTGCTTTTCACAGGGCTCACGGTTTTGGCTTACTGGAAAGATGCAAGCGACCCGGTTGTTCGCACACAGCTCCGTCGGCAGCAGGCCGAAGAGATGGCTTTTCGCAGCGCACCGTTTACGCCCCTTCGCGCACGAACGAGCGAATCCGTGATGGTCGAGCAGCAGGCGAATCAGAACTCAAATACACAGGGCGGCGCGAGCAATTCCAATGCGGCGAACAGTAATTCCGCGACGACAGATGGCAATATTTCATCGAACAATGTGCTGACGGGAGCGCCGCCGGAATCCTACATCACGAACTGCTCAGCCTGTCACGGCACGCGTGGGCAGGGTGCGTCCATCTTTCCAAAGCTCACAGGCGTCGGCTCAAAACCTCGTCGCACAGTCGAAGACATCATCGCTCTGCTCAACGATCCTAAAGCCTACGGCCTTGAGCCGCCGATGAAATCCTATGCCGACAAACTGACCGAAGATGAAAAACGCGAAATCGCCGAATGGGTGGCATCGCTAAAAAGCAAATGATGAAGTATGAAGTATGAATGATGAACTGAAAGCAGATGTCTTTCAGTTCATCATTCATACTTCATCATTCTTTTCTTTTGGTCTATACTGCATTCGCTCTACAAACATTTGGAAGAATTGAAATCAAACGAGAGATGAAAACTGTCAAAATCATCATCGTCGCACTCGCGCTCGCGCTCTTCGCCATAGCTTGCGGCGAATCGACAACAACGAATCAAACGGCCACAAACACGAGCACACAGCCGACGCCCTCCGCATCGCCCAAAGCGACCGCCAGCGCAACTCCCGCAGATGAGCTGGCCGCAGCAAAGGACACCTATTTGAAGACCTGCGCGGCCTGTCATCAAGACAACGGAGAAGGTGGAACGGTGAAGATTGAAGGCAAGCCGCTGAAAGTCCCAAGCCTGAAAGAAGGCCACGCCCTCAAACATTCAGATGAGGACTTAGCGAAACAGATCAGCAAAGGCGGCGATGGCATGCCTCCCTTCAAAGACAAGCTCACGCCCGAACAGATCAATAACTTGGTGCGCTTCATCCACCGCGACATTCAAGGCAACGCCGCGCCGAAGGCCGGAGGTTAGTTAATCTTTTTCAATCTCACGATATGGAAAGAAGCATTTGCACCCGTAGCTCAGTTGGATAGAGCGTCGGTCTTCGGAACCGAAAGTCGCAGGTTCGAGCCCTGCCGGGTGCAATCAATTTTTTGAGTGAATTACTCGCGGGCGTCAGCCGCCAAATCAATTCGCACTCTTCGGAATCGGATTCAAAAGGTCTAAGACAATTCTCCATTTTCCATTCGCCTGCTTTCTCCAAATCCTCATGTAGTTGCCGCTCTCAGTCTCCGCACCGGATTTCATTTCATAAGTGCCGTAGGTGTAGCCGAGGTCGCCTGAGCTTGAAACGCCGCTGCTCGCGTTCTGCCATGTTAGAGCTTCTGACTTGGCTGAGAAGGCCATGCGTGTCGCTTCTTTTCCTAAAACAGGAAAAGCGTTCATGCGATAGAACCTGACATCATCGGCCATAAAGGAGAGGAACGAATCCACGCCGCTTTTCGTCGTCATCAATTTCAGAAAATCATTTTCGGTCTTCAGGAGCGAAGCTCGTTCTCCCTCAGCGTCCACATTCGATTTTGAATTTTTAGCAGTCGGATAATCTCTCGGGAATTGGATGTCGGGCGCAGGCGTCTGCGGCTCTGGGTTCTGTGTGCCGAGGTCTAAGAATGCTTTCCAGGTTCCGTCCGCCTGCCTTTTCCAGATCGTCACAAAGAAGCCGAACGCGACCGGCTTGTCTTCCAGGCTCTTCGGCCTGTACTCCCAGGGGCCTGTCGTGTAGCCCATGTCGCCAGCGCGCGAAACGAATGCGAATGATGGACGCCAGGACAGAACGCCAGGCCGTGCCTTTTGCTCGCTCCACCACTTTTTCCCATTCACCGGATGCGGGTGAAAAATTACCGAATCATCCGCAAGATTCGCCAGAAATGCCTCGCGCGTACCTCTCTCAACAGATGCCCTGGCGAATCCGCGCTCTGCTTCGACGAGCGATTGAAGATCGCTCGTCTTCTGTTGAGCATGAACTGCTGTCAGCATTAAAAGAAGCGTTGCGAATGAAAGAAATTTTTTCATTGAATACCCCTCAAAGGTCTCCTGTTGCTGTTTCTCAGAGCCAGTGCGAGCTTTCCGTCCAAGATTTTTCATCCTCCGCGCTTCCATAATTTTTGCGAAGGCACGCGCAGTGCGCGGTTGAATTTACTGGAAGCGTTTTCCCAGGCGATGATCTCCGTCAACTCAACGATGGCATCGTCGCTGTAAAACTGTCGCAGCTTCTCGAACAACTCATCGCTGACTTCGCGCCCAGTAATCGTCATGCTATCTGCATAACGAAGCGCCACTTTCTCTGCTTCACTGTAAAGCGCGCTCTCTTCATATTCCGCGAGCGCCAGAATCTTCTCTTCCGAGACGCCCAACTCGCTGCTCACGGCAGCGTTGATGTCCTGTCAAAATTCGCAGCCGTTGATGGAAGCTACGCGGCGGTTAATCAGAGCCTGAAGGCTTCCGTCGATCAACCCTGACCCGTCGATGCCCGTCCACATCGCCCGCGCGCCACGAAAAATGGTCGGGCGACGCGCGTAGATCAGATGATTCAGAAGCGGCGCGCCCCACTTCTTCGTTTGAGCGTCGAAGACGTTCCTGATGTAATTATCTACATCTTCGGGATTGACTCCCTCAATGCGTGCCATTGCGATCTCCTTCGCCTGGACTTGAGATTCGACTTATTCGGAAATCTTGCAAAATTCTGAGCTAATGAGTTTGAGGCTTCACACTTCTTCACCGTTGAGCACACGAACCGCTTGTCCTGCCGCGACACGTCCTGTCTTCAGTACGCGCGCATAGAGCCTTGACTCGCCCGGATGTATTTTCTGCGAGATGCGCTTGAACTTACCGCCCGTGAAAGAACCCTTGATGGTCGGACATGGACCGGCATATGAGGCGATCTCAATCAACACTTCATCGCCGATGGCAAGTCGTGCGCCGGGCTTGAGCGTCTGCCAATCGAGTCCACTGATGGTCAGGTTCTCGCCGATTGAGCCAGGATAAATAGTATGCCCTTCTTCCTGTAGCCGCGTGATATTTTCGAGAGAATAGAGACAGAGCGCGCGGTCAGGTCCACCATGAATGTCCAGATGCGCTTGCCTATCGCCAATGAGACCGGTCTCAGTCACTTGAGCTTCCGCCACGGGAAGCTTCGGAACTCCACCGTCCGAGCAGTTGAGTTGGAAAATGTAGCCTTTCATCCTGCGCTCCTCGATGTCAGTTAAGCTTTGCGCACCTTCCCTTGCTCAATCTTTGACGAACTGCTTCGCGGTCGAATTTATAATACCGATACGAACTACTCCATACAAAGTTCACTTTGAAACCTACGTCTCGGCCAGCTATTATGCTTGCCCCGTCTTACCATATTTCCCGATGCGAAGGAGTTCGCCATGACAGATGCGCGGCCACTGACAATTCTCTGCATCGCCAGCTATGAAAAGGGCGCGGAGTTCATGCGCGAATGTAAACGTCAGGGCTGCCGCGTCCTGCTCTTGACCTCCGAGAGCATCGCCAAAGCGGATTGGCCGCGCGCGGAGATTGATGAGATTTTTCTGATTCCAGATGAGAACAAGAAGTGGAAACTTGACGACGTGATTAAAGGCGTCAGCTACCTGGCGCGTACCGAAACCATAGATAGAATTGTGCCGCTGGATGATTTTGATCTGGAGACAGCCGCCGCCCTGCGTGAACATTTGCGCGTGCCGGGCATGGGTGACACGGCAACTCGCTACTTCCGCGACAAACTTGCGATGCGAGTTCGCGCCAACGAGGCTGGGATTCTCGTCCCGGATTTCGTACACGTTCTGAATTACGAGAGGCTCAGCGAATTTATGAGACGCGTACAGCCTCCCTGGCTGCTCAAACCGCGTTTTGAAGCTTCGGCAACGGGCATCCAGAAACTGAATTCGCCCGATGAAGTGTGGATGGCGATAGACCGTCTCGGTGACCGTCAATCTTTCTTTCTCCTTGAACATTACATTCCCGGCGATATCTTTCACGTTGACTCAATCGTTTCGGAGAAAGAAGTTCTCTTCACAGCCGCTCATAAATACGGCTCGCCGCCGCTCGATGTCGCGCACGAGGGCGGAGTCTTCACGACCAAGACGGTTCTGCACGGGTCGGATGACGAGCGCGAGCTTTTTTCTCTCAACCGCGAGGTGCTTCACGCAAAGCGTCTCGTGCGCGGCGTGTCGCACACGGAATTTATCAAAGCGAAGGCGGACGGTCGCTTCTACTTTCTGGAAACTGCGGCGCGAGTCGGAGGCGCGAACATAGTCGAGTTGATAGAAGCTGCGACAGGCGTCAACCTCTGGGCCGAGTGGGCGAAGATAGAGATCGCGGGCGGCGAGCATCCATACCATCTTCCGCCTCTACGGAATGATTATGCGGGCTTAATCGTTTCACTCGCACGACAGAAACATCCAGACACATCCGCCTACACTGACTCGGAGATAGTCTGGCGCATGAATAAACGTTATCACGCAGGACTGATCGTCAGGTCGCAAGACCCTGAGCGCATCTCATACCTGCTCGAAGAATACACCAGACGTTTCTACGAGGATTTCTTCGCCACGCAGCCTGCGCCCGAGAGAGCCGTGAGCTGATTAGCGCGACAACCTATGAACGTGACGCTGCTTCACGGACTCGCAATGTTTGCCGCGGCCTTCGTCGGCGGGATGATGAACTCGATTGCCGGAGGCGGCACGCTGTTGACCTTTCCTGTCCTGCTCTGGCTCGGCCTTGATCCGAAAGTAGCCAACGCCACAAGCACCGTTGCTCTCTGGCCCGGACTCTTCGGCGGGGTCTGGGGATTCCGGCGTGAGATGGAGAATAGCCGCACGATTCTCATTCGATTGGGCGCGACGAGCGTTATCGGCGGAGGCCTGGGCGCGTGGCTACTTATCCAAGTGCCTTCGGCTACATTCGCCAATCAAGTTCCCTTCCTGATTCTCTTTGCGACCGTGCTCTTTACACTGCAAGCTCCGATGACGCGGTGGCTCGGGACCGGAGCGCCAGCAGAAAAGCCGCGCGCACGTTGGTGGATGGGCGCGATCATCTTTCAATTCTTCTCTTCGATGTATGGCGGCTACTTCGGCGCTGGCAACGGCATCCTGATGCTCGCGGCGATGGGCTTGCTTGGGCTCACGGACATACATCGCGCCAACGGAATCAAAAACTTTCTGGGCATCTGCATCAACTTTGTAGCCATCATCGGATTTACCATTGCTGGTTTAGTTTATTGGCCCGACGCGCTGTTCATGGCGGTCGCGGCGATTGCCGGAGGCTATTTCGGAGCGAGCGCCGCGAGGCGACTGGGAAGAGCCGTCGTCCGCCGCGCGGTCGTCTTAATCGGCCTCACGATTGGCGTCGCGATGCTTATTAAAATGAAGATATAAGTGATGAGTAATGAGTAATGAGTGATGAGTTAAAGACCTGCTTTAACTCATCACTCATTACTCATCACTTCTTCTAAGGTATTCCGAGCAACTTATGAGTTTGCAGGCTCAGTTTCCACTGCGGGTGTTCGAGACAGTAATGGACGCAGAGGTTCGTATTCTCTTCCCGGTTGAGACCGTCCATCGGTTGCAGGTAGAAGTGTTTGAAGTCTAGATTTTCATAAAGCTCAGGCTCCGCGCCATCTTGCGGGAAGACAAGTTTCAGTTCGTCGCCTGAACGTAAAAGCAAACTAGCTCCCGCCTTCGGACTCACGCAGACCCAATCAATCCTCGGCGGAGGCAAGCGCGTTCCGTTTGTTTCAATAGCGATTTCAAAACCTTCTTGATGAAATGCAGCGACGAGCGGTTCGTCTAACTGCAAGAGCGGTTCGCCTCCAGTACAAACCACTAGAGGCTTGACCTGGGCTGAGCGCTTCGCAGGCCATTTTGCCGAGACTGCCTGCGCGACTTCTTCAGCCGTTTCAAATCTGCCGCCGCCTGTCCCATCCGTCCCGACGAAATCCGTGTCGCAGAATTGGCAGACGGCCTCTGCCCTGTCCCTTTCATGACCCGACCACAGATTGCAGCCAGCGAAACGACAGAAGACAGCAGGCCGACCCGTGTTTCTGCCTTCGCCGCATAGGGTGTAGAAAATTTCCTTAATACTATAATTTTTCACGGAATGTGCTTCCAGGTAATTCTATTAGCAATTTGGTAAGCAGCAGATATTGATATTCCAAACTTGCTGGCCAAGCGATTTAATCTCCATTTATATTTTTCTCGTAGTCGTCGTAACTCTTTAACCTTTTTCTTATTCATAACTGCATTCTTATTGGCTTCGCCTTTTGGTAAACAAGCTTTGTGTGAGTTAGCGGTTTTAAGATGAGACCAATACTTTCCATTAACAATATCGTATATAGTTTGATAACTCACGTCGAATTGCTTTGCTAACTCTACCCCTTGTCCCGGACTATACTTTCTTTTGATATATCGTACCTGTTTAGCGTTAAGCTTTGCTGCCCCGACTTTCTCGCCGATAGCAGAGCGCCCTTTATTTTTCCGGTCACGATTATTGAAGGCATAATCTCCTGCGATAAGGTGTGCAGGGTTACAGCATCGCCGGACATCACATTTATGGCAGATACACAACCCATCAGAAATTGACCCATATTCCAATAGATAGACAAAGCGATGTGCTCCAATCAATCTTTGGCCATTCCAGAACCTACCATACCCTTTGTAATCTACGTATCCAGTCCATTCCCAACAATCCAGCGGACCGCGGATATTTATCTTCGACCAGAACCAAATCTCTAATGAGCGATCTGCGCGTTTCATGGAGATATATCATGTATGACAGGAGGTGGGTTCATATTCTTTTATGTGAAACAAAAATATTTCCCAGCTTATTCCTTTACGGTGGGTAAAAAGATATAAGGAAACGTGAGCGGAAAAATAACATAGTTCCAGGAGATTTGCATGCAAACAGTGAGTTCGTGTTCTATGATATTAGGTGAAACAGTTGGCACTTGCAGCCTATTCTCGAAAGGTGGAGGCATCTTCGCGTGTTTGTAAATTCTGATCTTATAAAGACTACTAGCTTTTTGATTGACCAAGGTGAACGAGTCGGCACTGTTTTCTTCGTGGAAGTGGGTCTCGGCGACGATCCAAGAAATAATCAATTCGGGAGTGCCTTTTATGCAATTACTGCAAGGCATTGCGTTGATAAATCAGTTGCGATTCGCTTCCCTCTGATTTCGGGCGGCACAGAAGATAAAGATATATTATCTGCGGATTGGATAAAGCATCCCAAAACAGATGTTGCTGTATTACCACTGCGATTCCCCTTAGGTAGTTATGATATTAAGCCTCTCGCATTTAGACGCTTTGCCTATGACCGCAACTATCTGACACGATATCCATCGTCACTCGAGCGGCTCGACGAAAGGAAGCCAGCGCTCGAATATGTTACAGGCGATGAGATATTCACAACGGGACTATTTCGGCAGGATATTGGGCCTGCGCTAACACATCCCGTGTTTCGCTTTGGGCATATTGCGCTGAAGCCCACCTCCGGGGAAAAAATACGGATTGAAATTAAGCCTAAGGAGTATGTTCAAGTAGAGGCGTTCTTGGTAGAGCTTGCAACTTGGAAAGGTCAAAGCGGCTCACCTATTTTTATGAATCCTTGGGAACCAGAGTTTCGCAGACCTGATGTTTTTGAAATGAGTTCCCGCGAAATTAGCTTCCTTGTTGGAATGGCTCAAGGGTTTTATCCTGGCGAACAAGAGGTAGAAATTGATCATAACAAGGCGCTGATCTCTGGGCTGAACACCGGCATAGGTGTAGTAATACCATCAACATATATAGGAGAACTTCTCATGTCCGAACAACTCAATAAAGACCGGGATATAATGCTAAAGGAAAAGTCCAAACCGAAACCTTGTTAAGGGCCAGTTTCGTGCTAAACGTGAGGCTATAGCTCATCTTATTTCTGTGAGGCCGTGCGATATTTTGCGGGGTCACTGAGATTGTTCTCCGCAAACCCTTTCAACCTCAGGAGACACGCGTCGCACTCGCCACAGGCCGCGCCCTCAACGGTCGGATCATAACAGGTGATCGTTTGAGAATAGTCAACGCCTAATGCAACTCCCTCTTGAACAATCTGTGCCTTGGTCAGATTAATCAGCGGCGTGTGTATCTTGAGTTTTTGTCTTCCTTCGACCCCGGCCTTCGTCGCTAAATCCGCCATACGTTGGAAGGCTTCAATATATTCGGGACGGCAATCAGGATAGCCAGAGTAGTCGAGGGCATTGACACCTATGAAGATATCACCAGCGCCGAGAACCTCAGCCCAGGCGAGCGCGAATGAGAGGAAGATTGTGTTTCGCGCCGGAACGTAAGTCACAGGGATGCCATCAGCCATTTCATCAAGCTCGCGCCCTTTCGGCACCTCCATATCGTCCGTTAAAGCCGAGCCACCGAAGACGCGCAAGTCAATCTCCGCGACGACATGCTGAGCAACATTGTAGAGAGCAGCGATGCGGCGCGCCGCTTCGATTTCAACTTCATGGCGTTGACCGTAGCGAAACGTGAGTGCGTGAATTCCATAGCCCTCACTCCTTGCGATGGCGAGCGTCGTCGTCGAATCCAGACCACCACTCAGCAGAACAACTGCTCTTCTTTTTGAAGTTTCATCAGACATTTTATTCAAGCATTAATCTAATACTGTAAAGCAGCAGGGGCAAGCCGCCCTTCCAGACCTGAGAGGTAAATGAAGTAAAGGTCTCTCATCAACCTCTCAGGTCGGGAAGGGTGGCCCGGCCCCCGCTCTCTTCCTTTTTTGATCCTAATTCCCTGATAGTTTAGCTGGCGTTTCTCTCGGCAACGGCTGCGGCATGTTGGCCAAAGCGTAGGCCAATACGGCCATCTCCGCAGCATTCTCGGCCAACTCATGCGGGTCAACTTTATCCAAAGTATCAGCCGCCGTGTGGTGATAGTTGAAATAGAAACGCGTGTCCTGCCAGAGTCCAAACGCTGGAACGCCCAGGTTAGCTATCGGTGAGATGTCCGTTTCAGTTTCTTCCGTTCTACGCATGAGCCCCGCGCCCTGGCTGCGCAGGAGGTTTGAGACGGGAGCGAGCATCCCGATGACATCTGGATGAGCCTTCGCTTCAAAACCGAGCGGATGGCCTGCGCCTCTGTCGCTTTCGATGGCTGCAAAATGGTTTGCAATCTCGCTGGCATTGTCCTGAGCGTAGGTGCGTGCGCCGACCGTGCCGTTCTCTTCGTTCATCCAGGCGATGACGCGAATAGTCCTTTTCGGGCTCAGGTGAAGCTGCTTGAGAATCTGCGCCGTCTGCATGGCGACCGCCACACCCGAGGCATCGTCAATCGCGCCCGTTCCTAAATCCCAGGAATCAAGATGGCCTGAGACGATGACGATCTGTTCAGGATGCTCTGTGCCCTTCAAATCGCCTATGACGTTGTAGCTGACGTTGTCTGGAAGTTGCTGCGGCGTCATGGTCAGATGCATTCCCACACGACCATCTTTCACTAGATGCGCGATCAATTCGGCGTCTTCAAAGCTGACTGCGGCAGCCGGAATCTTCGGAGCATCTGCCGCGTAACGTGTCGCGCCTGTATGAGCCAAACGGTTCTGCGAGCCGCCTGCGGAGCGAACCAAAGCGGCGACGGCTCCGAGACGCGCCGCTGCGCTGGGGCCACCACCGCGATAGGCGACGGCCTGGCCATAAGCCTCACCGCCGAACCCTTCAGCAGCCATGCGCCGGTCAAACTTATAGTTGAAGAGGACGATTTTGCCCTCAACCTTTTCGCGCCCCAATGCCTGAAGCTCCGCAAAATCGTTTGCCACGACGACTTCTGCCGTGAGTCCTTCAGCCGGGGTGGCGACGCTTCCGCCTAAAGCGGCGAGCACGATTTTCTGTTTCGTCTGCGGAGCCTGGCCCGGAAACTCTACGAGTTCGCCCGTCTCAAGCCCTCGCACCCAATGTGGAACCATCAGCTTCTCGAGCTTCACTTCGAGACCGAGCTTTCTCATTTCATCAGCGACATATTCGACGGCACGCTGCGCCTGCGGCGAGCCGGTTAGTCGTGGGCCAATGTTGTCGCACAGATATGCGACTTGCCTATAAGCGTAATCGCTCTCAAGCGAGGCCTGCTGAATCTGTTTCAATTCGCTGAGCAGTTGTGGCGAGAAGAGATTTTGCTGCTGATTCTGCGCCTGCTGCGCGCGCGACCGATTTCCACTGAAAAAGAGCAACACGATAACAAGCACGCTCGCAATCGAAGCGCGCTTACCCGAAAACAATGAGCTGATCATTTTCATTTTGAGTCCAATTTGTCTGTTGAAGAATTAAGATGAGCAACGACTCTCTTCTCGAACAATTTTCATCCCTCATCCCTTACACGACTCCGGCTTCTTTGATCTCCAGAGTTCCGTTGTCCGCATCCAGCGTCGCATTGACGCCGAGTGGCAGGGTCAACTGGTCCGCTGTGTGTCCGATGGTCAAGCCTGAAAGCACCGGGACTTTGAGATGCCCGAGAATATTGTCCACAACTTCGCCCAGCGTGTACGGTGTAGCAAACGAAGGCTTGTAATCGCTCGGCCCACAGCCATCGCATTCGCCGAATATCACACCCGCGACTTCATCGAACTTACCTGCGAGGCGCAGTTGCGTCAACATGCGGTCAATCCGATAGGCCTCTTCGCCTACATCTTCGATGAAGAAAATAGCTCCTCGCGTCTCAATCTCAAAAGGCGTACCCATCGTAGCCGTGATGAGCGAAAGATTTCCGCCAACTAAAGGCCCTGTCGCCGATCCCGGTCGAATTGTACGCAAGGTGTGCTTGGGTCTCAGTTGATTATCCTCAGGCGGATTGGTGACTTTTCCAATAGGCTGAGTTTCAAAGAGAGCTTTGTGAAAATATTGTTGAGTGTATTCCGTGAAGCTCGACGTAATGACAGGGCCATGAAAGGTGACGAGGCGAGCGCGTTTGTGAATCGCAAGGTGAAGCGCTGTGATGTCGCTGAAGCCCAGAAAGATTTTCGGATTGCGCCGAATCAGATCGTAGTCAACGCGGTCGAGCAGATGCCCGCAGCCATAGCCGCCGCGCAACGCGAAGACTGCCGCGACCTCTTTGTCTCTAAACATCGCGTGCAGATCGTCAAGCCGCTCGTTAACTGACGCAGCGAAATCAACGGAATGTCGCCCGACGTTCTTGCCAACTTTTGCGCGCAGGCCAAAGAAATTGAGCGTGTGCGCGACGAGCGCGAGCCGGTCCGGGTCTGTCACAGGCGTGCTTGGCGTGATGACGCCGACCGTATCGCCGGGCCGCAATGCTTTGGGACGAATCAGGCCATCGGGTATCGTTGAAGCATTGAGAGAACGATTTATCAAAGGAAGCGTCAGGGCAGCTCCCACACTTGCAAGGAAGTTTCTACGATTCATTTAGTTTATCTGTTCGAGAAGAAGTCTCGTTCACACCTCGCAGAGAGCGAGGTGTGAACGAGAATGCATCCAGTTTTTCCCAACTAACCCTTACCTAAAGATTCTCAATCCTGACAGGCTCAACATCGTCAGCCAACTCAAAACCGAAGACGCGTGAGTAGAAATAGATTTCTCCGTCGAGCGCGCGCTTGATGTTCTCCGCGCGGCGAAAGCCGTGTTGCTCGCCCTCGAAAGGAACATAGGCGACGGGCAAGCCCTTCGCGCGCAGAGCATCAACCATCATCTCGGCTTGATTCGGCAACACAATCCTGTCCTCAAGTCCCTGGAAGAAGATGACGGGACATGAGAGACGATCAACGGAATGAATCGGCGAACGTTCGCGGTAGAGGTCTGCGCGTTCAGGGTATGGTCCGATCAAACGATCCAAATAGCGCGACTCGAACTTGTGTGTCTCTTTCGCCAGGGCTTCGCAATCGCTCACGCCGTAATAGCTCGCGCCGGCTTTGAAGCGGTCGCGGAATGTCAGCGCGCAGAGCGTCGTGTAACCGCCCGCGCTTCCTCCTGTAATCATCAAACGATTGCCATCTGCCAGACCACGCTCGACTAGATAGCGCGCTCCGTTCGTGCAATCGTCAACGTCAACGATTCCCCAGCGATCATTCAGACGCTTTCTGTACTCGCGCCCGTAGCCTGTGCTCCCGCCGTAGTTCACGTCCAGCACGCCTATACCGCGACTCGTCCAGTATTGAATGCCGAGCGCAAGCGTCGTCGTCGCAGCAGAGGTTGGTCCGCCATGACTCTTGACCAGAAGCGGCGGCAGCTCGCCTGCGGGCGCGGCATAGTCGCGATTTCGCGGCGGGTAGAAGAAAGCGTGCGCGGTTTTTCCATCTTCGGTCGGAAACTCTATCGCCTGCGGGATTGAAAAATATTGAGGGTCAATCTCCAAATCATTCGAGTGGCGCAAGACCTCGGTCGCGCCCGTGCTCAAATCCAATTGCACGATTGACGCAGCTGCAGTCGGCGAGCCGCCGCGAAAAATCACTTTGCCAGCGTGAGCATGAACGGAAGTAATATCCGTGTAAGGCGTCTCAACGGGAGCGAACTTGCCCGTGCGCGTTTCCAGAATCGCAAGCTTTGAATTCCCTTTTTCGATGTAAGCGCAGATGACTCTTTCGGCGGACTCGAACGCATACATAGAGATGCCGAAGATCCACTGCGGCATCCCGAATTCCGCCTGCATCTCATGCAAAGATTCTATCTGGCCGCCTTCATTTCGGCGATAGAGATTCCACCAGCCGCTTCTATCGGAAACGAAATAAAGCGTTCCGTCCGGCGACCATTCAGGCTGGAAGATTGACTCTTCGATTCCGCCCGCGATTCTTTCAACTCGTCCGAGCGAGCCGTCCGTATCAACTTCGCCGACCCAAAGCTCCGTCCCATCCCAGGGCATATTCGGATGATTCCACGTGAGCCATGAGAGACGCTCCCCGTCAGGACTCAAGCGCGGCGACGAATAGAAATCGTTTCCAGCAACGAGCACTCGTGCATCATTGCCGTCTTCCAGATTGATACTGACAAGCGTGTTGACCGCTTCTCCCTCTCCTGTGTGATCCTCGCGCACGCAGATGAGACGGTTGCGCTTCTCGTCAATCACAGGTTCCGCGTAGCGCATCTCGATTGCGGGCGTGAGCGGTTCTGGTTGAGAGTCTCTTGTTTGCCTGTAAAGACGCTGATCTGCAAAGTTCGAGAAATAGATTGTGCCGTTTGAGACGACATAATCGCCTCCGCCGTATTCATGAACGCCTGTGCGCGCGTTGAAAGGTTGCGGCGTTACGTCAACGGTTGTGCCATCGGGAGCGCGCCGCACAATGCAGCTTCGCCCGCCTTCGGATGGCCGCAGCTCGCTCCAATAAATATCGTCACCATCGAGCGCGACCTGTCCGATGCCGATTGTGCCTTTGACGATCAGGTCGGAAGTAATCGGTGATTTCCAGGTTCCGTAGGGCGCAAGCAGAGTTTCAGCCATTAAACGTCTCCTTCGACTTCGTAAGAGGTGTGAGCGATGATACAGCGCGCGGCATTTGTGTCAATCGCCGCTCGACATTGCAAGCGCGATTTCAGCAGCCACGCGCGCATTGTTCTCCAAAAGTGCGATGTTCGCGCGCAAAGTTTCGCCTCCGCTTCTTTCAGCCATGCGCGAAAGAAGGAATGGCGTCAACTCGCGCCCCAAAATATTTTTGTCTGCGGCCTCTGCAAGAGCGCTTGTCAAAACTTCATCCAAACGTTCCGATGGAAGCTCTGCTTCTTCCGGCACGGGCACGGTCACGAGCGTTGCTCCTTCAAGCCTGAGCGTGTCACGCGCCTTCGCGATCAAGGCGACTTCAAGGGGCGAATCAGCGCGAGCGTCAACAGGCAATCCGCTTCGTCTCGAATAGAACGCGGGCATCTCATCTGTTTGAAAACCTATGACAGTAATGCCGTGAGTCTCCAGCCATTCGCGTGTTGCCGGAAGATCAAGCACGATTTTAGCGCCTGAACAGACAACGACCATTTGCAAACGCGAAAGCTCGGGCAAATCCGCAGATACGTCTGGCAATTCTCCGCGATGAACGCCGCCGATGCCGCCCGTGGCGAAAATTTTTAATCCGGCGCGCCCGGCAATCCAGGCGGTCGTCGCAACGGTCGTCGCGCCGTTCCAACGTTTGGCAAGAGCGACGGGTAGATCGCGCCGGCTTATCTTGTGTATGTTTCGGCTCTCTGCAATATATTCGAGTTGCTCGCGGTTGAGGCCGACGTGTATGACGCCTTCGAGGATGGCGATTGTCGCAGGCGTTGCGCCACGCGAGCGCACAATCTCTTCGAGACGCAGAGCGGTTTCAAGATTCTGCGGGCGCGGCAAACCATGTGCGATGACGGTTGATTCGAGCGCGACGAGAGGGCGTTTTTCCGCGAGCGCTGCCGTGACCTCTTCACTCAGTTTGAAAATATCAGGCAATCTATTTTATCCCTTCCGGCTTTTAGCTTTCTTGCCCTTCTTCTCATTCTCATCAGGGACTTTCTCTCCCTTCTCTTTCGCGTCCGCCATGCCAGCTTTGGCCGCAGCGTTCTCGATTTCTGAATTGACTTCGCCGCCGAAGAGAATCGCCATGCCCGTGAAATAGAACCAGAGCATCATGATGATGAGCGCACCTAACGAGCCATAGGTCGCGCTGTAGGAGTTGAAATATTTGAGATAGGTTTTGAAAGCGAAAGAAACCAGGAGCCACAATCCGACACCGATGGCCGCGCCCGGCGTGACCCATTTCCATTCTTGCTCTTTAAGATCGGGCGCGAAGTAGTAGATTAAATTGAAGGCCAGGAGGATGAAGAAGAGAACGATAGGCCACTGGGCTATCTTCCATGTAATCCTGAAGACACCGCTCAATCCCGCCCATGAAGTGACAGCGTCTGCGATCTCGTAACCGTAAAGCAGAAGCGCGAGCGCCGTGACGATTAAAACTGCGAGCGCAATCGTCAGTCCGATGGCAACAAGCCGAGACTTCCACCATGGACGCGATTCTTTGACGTTGTAAGCCGAGTTGAGAGTTTCTGAGATCGCGCCCATGCCGTTTGAGGCAGCCCAGAGTGTCGCGAGAAGTCCAAGAGAGATTTTGCCGCCGCCAGCCGAACCGCTCAACTCATCCACGGTCTTCTGCACAAGCTCACCCGCGCTCGCAGGCATCACCTGCCCAAGATAGCCGATCAGGTTCTCGCGCAACTGTGTTCCCCTGTCTGCGAATATTCCGAGGATCGCCATCAGGACCAGAAGCAGCGGAAAGAGCGCGAGCAGGAAATAGTAGGATAGTTGCGCGGCGCATCCCCACACGTCATCATTGCTCGCTTCATTCCAGACACGCTTCGCTAACTCTTTCAAACTCAGCCCGCCTAAGTGCCACATCGAAGCCTTTGCCCGACTCATGACAATTCCCCTTTTAGTCAACCGCCGTTTCGCCTCGCACTCCAAATTAAAAAGAGGCGGAGAGCAATTTATCTAAAGCTGTAGAAAAAAGTATACTGTTTACTTTACTAACAAAAGGGCGCTTTGAGAATCAGTTTTTTACTGGCCTGGTCTGCTTGACAGGCTCACGCTCATCTCTTAGGATGACACTTCGCCTGCAAGCAAGCAGTTCGCATTGCTGAAGGCACGTATGTCAATGGTAGACGGCCACCCTTACAAGGTGGAGGTTGGGGGTTCGAATCCCTCCGTGCCTACCAGAGATTTGAAATAATAAGTTTTTACTGCGGAGTCGTAGTTCAGTTGGTTAGAACGCCGGCCTGTCACGTCGGAGGTCGCGGGTTCGAGTCCCGTCGGCTCCGCCATTTTGAAGAGCGCGCCTGTCACGTTGAGGGCGCGCTTTTCTACTTTTACCGCACGTTTGCAGCCTTTCACGGAGGGTAAGTAACTTTGTGGTGTGCGCCTGAATGAGCCTCTTACGGCCTTTCTACTTCCTTGAGTCCCGTTGAAATTCCCGCATGAGGCGAAAGCGATGTTTTCAAAGTATGAGGTTGTAAGCCAACCCTCATCATGAGCGTTGGGGTACAAACCGTTATCATGCTGCAATAGCTTCACGGTAAACGGCCTGCATCTTTTTCACGGCGTGTGACCAGAGCCAGTTGCGCCTCACTTCCCTTGCGGCGGCAATCCCTAATCGCTTGCGTAAGTCGCTATCCGTCGCGAGCCGCGTAATGCTTTTTGAAAGTGCATCCACGTCTTTCGGAGGGAAATGAATCCCTGTTCGCTCGTGCTCTATGATTTCTTCTGGACCGCCAACCTTGGCGGCAATGATCGGCAGCCCGTAGAGCATGCCTTCGAGAATCACCATCCCGAACGGCTCATACCAACTCGGCACGACGAGCACGTCGGCAGCCGCGTACCATGCGGCGAGTTGGGCCGGTGTAAGCCAGCCGGTGAAATGAATTTGACTGCGGTATTGTTGAAGAGACGGAGGAAGCCACCAATGCTCCATCTCCGCCCCGCTCGAATGACGATGCCCGCCCGCTAAAACAAAGCGTGTGCTCGGCGCTTGTTCCAGCACGGCAGGTATAGCGGCGAGAAGTTCTCTCACTCCTTTGCGCTCGACGAACCTGCCGGTGTAGAGCACAAGCGGGGACTCGGTTCGCCGCTCCTTGCGCACCGCATTGTGCGCGCCGATGCTGTCGTCAATGCCGTTGCCGACAATCCGCACCCGCTCTTGTGCCAACGGGCAGTATTCAGAGAGCAGAACGCTTTCACTTCCTGTGAGGGCGATGACACGGTCTGCTGCCCCGATCACTTCTTCCTGCACTCCCCATTGTGTTAGACACTCCGGCAGCCCATCGCCCAGCTCATACTCTGCTCTGTCGAGCGAATGCACGTGATAGACGAGCGGTACACCCGTCCGCTCCTGGATAGCGCGTGCTGCGGGCCAGAGCCAGAAGACGTGAAGATGAACGACGTCAGGCTTCCACGTCTTTACCAGTTGAACTCCGGCTTCAATCGGCATGTAGCTGGGAACATAAAAGATTGTTACTCCGTCCTGCATGGCTATAGCTTGCACGCGATCATATCCCGTATCCTCTGCTGAAATGGGCTGGCGGTAACCGCCGTGGCATGTCTCGCCTGCGAGCAGCACGCCCACAGTTATTCCAGCGCGCACTGAGGCAAATGCTAATCCTCCCAGTGCCGTGCCAAGACCGCCGTAAATGACGGGTGGGAATTCGGTTGTGAGGTGGAGGATGCGCATAGCGTGTCTGTCTCCTGAAAAGCTAAAGCGAGCGCAGTGAAGAAGCCTTCGTGGCTCTCTGGCTGTTCACTGCGCCCGGGATGGAAAGAGTTTGATAATGAACCCGCTTTACGGCAACGGCTTGAAGCGGATGTTGCGGAAGGCGACGCGCGACCCGAAGTGGCCTTGCAGACCGATGAAGCTCGGAGCGTTCGGGGCGGAGGGTAGTCCGCGATTTGGGTTCGCGTTCGTAAACTTCGTCGTCTGCTGCCCGTTGAGGAGAACAGTGTAGGTCTGACCTTCAACTCGAATTTCGTAATCGTTCCACTGTCCTGCGGGCTTCGCCGCCTGAAGGGTTAATGTCTGACCGTCTTCGTTGTAAATGGCCCCGGTCTTATGCTTCGGCGCACCATCTGGCGCACCGAACTCGTCAATCTGCACCTCGAAGCCGAAGTCAACGCCAACGTAGGCAGTGTTGTTGTAGCCCTTGCTGTTTGGATTCGGGAAGCGGACGAAGACGCCTGAGTTACCGGCATCATCCCAACGCAGCCACTGGAGTCTCAGGATGTAATTGGGCGGCATCGGGTCTGTGTGCCAGAGTAGACCCAGGTCATTGCCCGTGGTGTATTCAAGCGTGCCGTCAACGATGGTGAAGCTGCCGGGGTTGCTCTTATTCGGCGGCTGGTTCGTGATCTTGGACATGCTCCACTTGCTCATGTCAAAACCATTGAAGAGCGAGGTGAACCCTGCCTCAGGAGCGAATGGCGTCGGCGCGGGAACGATAGTGTCGCCCATCCGGCGCGCGAGCGCGACACCCGTCAACATAGGGTTAGGCGAGCCGATGGTTGGGAAGAGTGCTGGCCCTATGACATAAGTGTTCGGCGAGAAGTGAAAACGCCCATCCGTATTTGTGACCGACTTTGTGGAATCATCTCCCATAGCCAACGTGCCACACTCGTGATGTGTCGTACCCAATCCGTCGCGGCGCTTGGCGAACGGTGCGACCGAACTGGCTGGCTGGTTCGCCGCAACTTTCTGGTAAGCGCCGTCAACCAGCACCTCGTATGACTGTCCGTTGGCGAAGACCAGCGCCGCGTCATCAGCAGTCTTGTCCATCGCGTCCCAGAGAGCAGTGTCTTTGGCCGTAGGGTTGATCGAGACGAACGCGCGCGGCAGAAGATATTCATCCTGCGCGGCTGTGAGTGTCACGTGATTGTTCGGATTCTGCGATTCCATCTCGCCGATACCGCGCAACGTGATGACGACTTGATCGTCGTTCGCGGTCAGAAAGGGCGTGAAGAAGTCCAGGCTCGGCACCTTCTTGAACAACTCAGGCTCGGTATCCGTAGTGGGTCTATCCAACCCTGCCGCGGTGATCTGGATGTGATGGAAGCTAAGGCTGTTGTCAGCATGCTTGTGTCGTCCTTTGAGGAAGAGCGCCGAGGCTTGAAGTTCGTTTGGCAGGCCCGCAGGCAAAGCACTACGCGGGATGCGAATCGTCAGGTTCGAGCGCAGGTGGGCCATCAAGTTCTTCCCCATCAGGCCGGCGTTTGTGAAATTCGGGAATGAGATCATCGCCAGGCGTGCGCTTTCGATAGTGCCGAGAGCGATGACCACCTTGCCATTCTGCGGGACGGGCACAAAGCCTAATCCTGTGTCTATTGAGACGACGCGCCAGTTGTTGCCCTCCTGTGTGGTGATGAGCCGCTTGATGTGACAGTTCGGCACGATCATCAGGCGCTTCTTGACGTTGTCGCCGCCCGACTCATTCTGCGCGGCGCGGCTCGCTTCCGTCATAAGGGGGACGCTACTGAACTTGTTTATTGGAAAGAAGCCAGAGCGCGGCTCGCCCGCCTGGGCCGCCAGCGGAGCTTCCAGCTTGTACATGTCCATCTGCGGAATCGGGGGAGGGTTATCGAGATGCAGCGGCAGCTCCGCGAAGGGGATGGCTTCAGGAATCTTGCCGCCCTTGACACCGTTGAAAAGCATCTTGCGCAGAGCCTCGTGCAGCGCGCCCTGAATAAAATCGTTGGTCTGGCTAGTGCCGATCTGCTGGCTCGACTGAAAGAAATAACCCTTGGGCTTTCTCAGATCAGTGGTCACAGTTGCGGGCCATTTCGTCGTCTCAGCTTCCAACAATTCCGGTGACCAGCCGCCAAAGTAGAGCGAGCGCCCGCCGATGCAGAACGCCAAACCAGGAAACCCTTTGTTGACGTCCGTCTGCCAAGGTAGTCCCCAGACTTCGGCCTGCGGACCCGGGTCGTTGACGGAAGGCCCCGGAGGATTTAATCCGAGCATCGGCAGATTCTGCACGTGCTCTGGGAGGAAGAACGGACCGCCTTCCAGGACGAGTATGCGCCTGCTGTGCGTCTTGTCGTTGAAGAGCAAGTGCTGCGCTAAAGTTCCGCCGAAGCTTCCGCCGCCGATGATGATGATGTCGAAGGGTCGCGCGTCCGGGCGCGCTCCAGTGTTCGTGCTCTGCATCGCTTCGTCCAGACCGTTGCAGATGTAGCGGCCCATCACATCGCGCGAGAAATCGGTCGTTTGGGAAGTGGGACTTGTTGCCATGATGTACCTTCCAGTAAGACTGAGAAATGCGGGAGGGCCTGAGACCTAAAACTCAGGACGAATTCCCCTGAAGAATATAGCGCCGGCGAGAAGGTGATTGCGGGGTAGTTGGACTCGCCGACGGACAAGAAATATGCGCATGTCCGAACGGCCTAACACTGCAAAGGTGATGCCACGTGTAGCCGTAAACAGAATCCAGGTTATTCTCCGCGCCGGGCGAGGTTGTCGCGGGTCTGGGGTTCCCGAGAGACTGTCCACCATAAATGACAGTCCGCGCGCCGGATGTGCCCAATAGTTGACAAAACTTGCTCAACTCCGGGCAGCATCTGCGACGAAATAGTATCCGCCGTTAAGAACTGTGACAGGGGTTAAAAGAGTGTCCGAAGGATTCAACGCGGTCGAAGACGAAACGGAGGTGCCGGGCGAAAGCGCGTAAAGCGTCGCAGCCGCCGCAAACGCTAGGATCGCGATCAGCTCGAGCCGTCAACTTAGATTTTACGCTACCTTCTCCATGTACTTGGCACGACGCTGCCTGACCTCCTCGATCAGGTGCTTAATCTCCAAGACGTGCATTTGGAGCAAGACCTTCGGCCCACGGTTCAGTTGCAGGCTCTTGTCAAAGTCCGCGCGCGCACCCTTTGCGTCGCCCACCTGCATTCGTGCTATCCCGCGGTCTGCGTAGGCCAGGGGATTATCGTCATCGAGCTTGATGGCCGCGTCGAAATCGCTGATGGCTTCTTGCACGCTCCCGCCGATCAGCAGCGCGCAGCCACGCTTGAGGTACATGTCGGCGTCGTTGCGGTAGAACTTGATGGCTTTGTTGAAGTCATCGACGGCCCCATCGAGGTCCAGGCTTCTTGATTTGACGTAGCCGCGGTTGCTGTAGGCTTCGGCGATGTCACGGTTGTTTTCCGCGACACGAGGGTCTATCTCGATGGCCTCTTCGTAATCGCTGATTGCCCCTTCGAGATCACCCTTGGCCCGGCGCGCTTTGCCGCGGTTGACGTAGGCGCTGGCGAGTTTGGGGTTCGTTCGGATCGCCTCATTGAAAAAGGCGATGGCGCCATCGAAGTCCTGTTTTTCAAAACGAGAGATGCCGAGCCTGACATATTTCGCCTCGCGCCCCGAAGTCTGGGCAGTGGAGACTGAAGTAGCGAGAAGCAAAAAGCTGAGAAGGATGATGAAATTGCGGCGCACTGTAGCCTCCTTCGCAAATGTGCCGAGTCGGACGCTAATGTTAAGCATAAATACTGGCGGGGCGAAATGAAGAGTGTGCCACTTTACGAACTGAACGGGCGTCTGCGGCAACCGGCTCTCGCACCCGCCGTCTAAATCTCCCGACCGGGCAAAATCGCGCGCACCTGAAACCCTCTGCATATCCCTGGTCCGCCCAGGACACTCTCATCATTGCCTGTCTGAAGGCAGCGCGACCCTGAGTACCGGTTTGCCTCCGACATTCTGTAGCGGCAGATAGACACGGTGCGTGGAAGCATCCACAGCAATGGTGTGCGCGTCCCTTGCGAAAAAGCCTTCACCTACCTTCTCCAGATTGCGCCCTTTCTCGTCGAAGACAGAGATGACGCCGCTCTCTGCGGAAACGTAGAGCCGGTTCAGACCTCTGTCGAAAGCGAGCACGTCCGGGTCAGAGCCGACCGTGTGAATGGCCGTCACTTTCTTCGTCTCAAGATCAAAGATCACCAATTTAGCGTTATCCTCGCAAGCAGCAAACGCTAGCCTGTGCTCGCTATCAATGTTCAGTCCATGACTGCCGCGACAACCAGTGAGCGGGTAGTGTCCTATCACCCGGTCTGTGTCTAGGTCAATTTCAGCTATCTCCTCCACACCGTCCACAGTGACGAAGATGTGCTCGGAACTTGAATCATACTGCGTGTTGCCTGCCCCGCCGCCGAATTGAATAGTTGCGATACGTTGATTGGTCGTCGCGTCTATCACAGTGTCAGTCTTCCCGTGCAGATCGGAGACGTATATCTTCTTAGCCTTGCTCGCGTAGGCCACGCCGTCCGGGTAATCACCGGCAGGCACACGCGCCATGACCTGCAAAGTCCGATCATCAATCACGGCCAGCTCGTTCGTGCCGGTTGCCGAAGCATAGACGCGGTGTAGTTCAGGGACTGCGAGTACGCCGTGCACGCGCTTTAAGTCCCTAATATCGCCGACGACCTTTTCAGCCTTTACATCAAAAACGGTTAACATGTCGTCGCCCAGGTGCGCGATGTAGAGCCGCCCGCTCTGCGGATCAAAGCTTTGGTAGTCAAGGCGCGTCGCACGCCCCGTGAGCGGCACGTCGCTCAATACACGTAGCGGCAGCTTTGCAGATGTCCCTGTGCAAACAACGAACACTGCCGCCACGAGCAAGAGGGTTGTTATCGCCAGAGACTTGCCAAAGAGACCGCTCATCAACTTCACTTTCATGGCTTCCTCCTTAGAGTCAGTCTATTTCGGCTGGCTTTTCACAATGTTCATGTGGTCGAGTGCTGCGCGCAGTCCACGTGCTAACTTCTGCGCATCATCATTGGCCCAGAAGTGCATGAAGAAGAGGCGAGGGTTTTCTGTGAGCATGTGGCTGTGGAGTGCCGTTACTTCAATGCCGTTATCGCGCAGAGCCTTGATGACCGGATTGACTTCACTGGCGATCATCACGAAGTCGCCGGTGATGGCTGCTTTGCCTCCACCTGTAGGTTGGAAGTTGATGGCTGTCGCCAGGCCCATCGAGGGCGGAACCTCCATCCCATTGTCCGTGACGGCTTCGGCACGCGGGACAGCGTACTGATAAACGCCACCGTTAACTTTTCCGCTCTGCCCCATAATCTGATCTAGCTGCTTCGTGTCAATGCCTAAATCCTGGCCCTGGTTACCAGGAGCAGCCGGTGCGGTGAAAGGCGTCTTACTCAAACTGAGCGCATCGTGAATCGCTTTGGCAATCTTCACCGCATCGCCTGTCGCAGAGATATGCATGTACATCACGCGCGGTGTTTCATGCAGCACATGGTTGTGAACCGCAGTCTGCATGACTCCGCCCTCTTGCAACTTCGTCATCACGGGCATCACCTCGTCTTCTGTGAGCACGAGGTCTCCCATCACCATCGCCGTGTCGCCCATCTTCTTGAACGCCACCCACGAGCCGAGCGCGAGCGCAGGTTTGACGATTACGCCTCCCACAGTGACTTTCAAATCGCTACGAGGAAGGCTTACCTTGTAAACGTCGCCGGGCTGCATCGTACCTTCCTTCCCCAGCGCCTGCCCGACTGTTTTCCAATCTGTTGCCCCTGCTTGCTGAAGACTGGCGCTAGCCTGCACGTTGCGGCTTTCCGTCATAGAGATGGTCACCAGAATAAGTAATATCGCCAGTAGGAACACACTCGCGGTCAGAAACACCTGCCCTGTCCTTTTCGTTATCCCATTTCTCCTCATCACAACCCTTATCTTTCTCTGTCATACAACAGACATCTTTGATTGCGTTCCAGATTATTGAGACCGGATTTCAGATCTGCCAGCACAGGAAGAGCGCCGCGCCCGAATGAGGAGTTTTCCACGGTCTCTCGGTTCGCCCTATAGCATATACCTCACATAAGGAATATGCTCCGCTAATTTCCTGTCAAAAGGGATCACTCCGCAAAATTCATGCGTATACCTTTCCCCAACTCCAAGGCCTTCTCGTAGTCCGAAGACTACGCGGTCGTTCTCTTCGTGGAATTGCAGAATCCTCAGAAATCACGGATTTCACTTTCGGCGTGATCTAAGTAGCCGCTCCCGTAGAGTGTTGAATTGCTGATAAGCAGAACTCTCTTGGCCTTGCTGTCAGTCTTCATCTTCTTCTCCTAACTCGCGTACTGCTCTTCCACGCTGATTGCGAAGACAATGGTTCCGATGAGCCCGATGATTCCGGCAGTGACGAACGGCACCTGCGGCGCAAGTTTCCAGAGTATTCCGCCGATGGCCGCAGAGGGCGTGATGGTAATGCTTCTGACGAGGTAGTAAAGGCCGACCGAACGCGCACGCACTCCCTCTTGCGCGAAGTCAACGATCATTGCCTTGCGCGATGGCTCGCCGATCTCACGAAGTCCGCCGATGATGAAAGCCACGACGAGCGACGCAAAGCCGGTCGAGATTACGACCGCCAGTGGAAAGAGCGCGAAGCAGACGAAGGTGGCTATGACGAAAGGCTTACGCCCCGTGCGGTCTGCGATCTTGCCAGCAGGGATGTAAACTAAAATCGAAGTCGTGATTTGAATCGCCACCAGCAATCCGTAGCGCGCGACACTGATGCCGAGGACGTTCGTCACATAGAGAATGACGAAGATGTCTGCCATCCCCTCGCACGTCCTGATGATGATGTCGGAGATGAGCAGCCGCTTGAGAGCGAAGTGGAACGAGCGCCAGACGCCACGGATGTTAATGGGCGCGCTGGCCTTCACCGGAATGTTGATCGCCAGCACTATGACGGCGGTTATCATTGCCAGCGCGAGTGTAATGACCAGTCCAATCCTGATCCCACGCATGATTCCTAAGCTCAGGATAAGCGTACCACCGATGAGCGGAGAGATAATCATCGGCACGCGCTTCAGGATGGACTGCAAGGTGAAGCCCATCGCACGCTTTTCTTTCGGGAGCGCGTCACCGATGACAGCGAAGATCGCCGGGCTTGCCATGCTGTGCCATGCCATCGCGAACGAGAGTCCGACGAAGACCCACGGCCATGAGGGACTGATGAGATAGATTAGGTAGCCGACCGAAGCGATAGTGATGAAGATCAGGAACGCGCGCCGCCGCCCCGCGCGGTCCGCGAGCCAGCCGCCGGGATACTGATAGAGTGCATCGAAGAAGTCTTCGGTCGTGCCGAACAGTCCGATGACGACAGAGCTAGCCCCCAGGTATTCCAGATATTTAGGAAGAAACTTCTTCCACAACTCCTCTCCCAAACCGATAAGGAAGACGGCTGCCGAGGCGATTGAGACATTTCGCTCAAGGCCAAGGTAATCAATGACGCGGGCGCGCCTTGTGTGCGAAATATTCGAAACTGTTTCTCGCTTGCTGCTCAAAAGCATGCTCCGCCTACCTGTTGCTCAAACCAGCGTCCGTGCCAACAGGTAGAGGATACCACCGAAAATTGCACCGACCCTTGCTTGACAAAAGTTTCCTTCATCCTTTAGCTCTTGGTGGTCTGTTCTTTTCAACACACTCTCTCTGCTTGGATCAATTTAGATGAAGATTAATAAACGCTCGCTCGACAACATCATCTTGATTGTTGGGGCGGGCGTTTTTCTCTGGCTGTTGCTGTTGCCGAAGCCCGGCCCCGGCTGGACGTATTACGATACGGTCAAATATGGTCCTGCAACTCTCAAAGGCCAGATGCCCTTCTCTGACTTCGCCGCGATGGTCGTCGGCTTCCGCGCCCTCTACCACAAGACGGATCCTTACCCCAACCTGGGCAGAGCCTTCAAGGAAGAGCTAGGCATTGATTGGAACGTTCTACACGGAAGCAACCACCCACCGACCTCTTACCTTCTCGCCGCGCCCGTTGCGCTTTTCTCCTGGCCTGTGGCCTCGGCCCTGTGGGCCTGGTTGATGGTCTGGCTGATTGTTTTCAGTTACCACCTCTATGGACTGTCCTGGAAGATGTCCCTGGGTCTGATGCCGATCACACTGCTGTGGACACCTGCCTCGGCCTCGCTCGGACAGGTGACAATTGTCTGGATGTTCGGGCTGGCGTTGGCCTACAGTTACCGCAAAGACAAACTCTTCTGGAGCGGCGCGAGTATCGCACTCGCTTCTCTCTCGAAGTACATGCCTGCGCTTGTGATGACTATCTTTCTTGTGAAAAGAAGGTGGCGGGCAATCTGGGGATTCGTCTCGGTCTGGATTCTCTCTCTGGCGTTAGTTTCAATCATGAACCCGGCAGCGGTTCCCAGATACATCGCTGAGAATCAAACTACCACTTTCTTTCTGATGTGGCGGACGGATAACAGCGCGCCTTTAATCGCCAGCTACAGATATGCTGGCTGGCCTGGAGTTGCTCTGCTTTTTCTCTTCTTCGCGACGATAGTTTTTGTCAACAGGCATTATTTTTACGAGTGGAAGACTCATCCTTCAACGAGGCTTTGGATGCTGGTTTCGTATTTTGCTGTGGCTTGCATTCCGATCTTCTGGATTTACTCTCTGATGCCGCTGCTGCCCGTCATCGCCTTCCTGGTTTGCGAGAGAAGGATGGCGACAATTCCTCTCCTTCTCTACTCGATTCTGATTCCATGCATCTACATACAGGGCGGCGAACAGTCCGTGCTGCCAATTGCGAGCGTGAACCTGGCCGTAGGGCTGGCCTTTATTCTCGACATCTTACCTTTCAGAATATTTCAGAAGCAGTGGAAAATAGAGGGGCTTTCCCACACATTTGATGACACTCATCCAGCTCAACGAGCTGCCGACCGGCATGGCCGACACACAAAGGTGACATCTCGCTGATGCGAGAAACTTCTCCCGGCGGTTGCAACAATTGAACCATATAGTGCATCATAGGAAGGTCTTTCCTTCTCTCGCGCATCGACGGTGATGCGCCCCGCGCCTCGTATGGCGGCGGCGTTCTGGATAGTTCGAGAGCGGGCTTACTTTCAATTGCAGAAGCCGCTCACCTGTTGAGCATCCGAACCAGAGTCCCTTCGCTGCTGACCGTTCCGACGAAGCCACTTCGATTCGCAGCTTCTCTTAGCGCTCCCGATTAAGGGAGAGGAACACCCACATCTATGTCTATGAAACTTTACGTCGGCAATCTCGCCTTCCAGACTTCGAGCGAAGATTTACAGCAGCTATTTGCGCAGGCCGGTACAGTCGAGTCTGCTTCTGTGGTGGAAGATCGTGAGACGGGCCGCTCGCGCGGCTTCGGCTTTGTCGAGATGGCTTCCAAAGAAGAGGGCCAGAAGGCCATCGAACAGTTCAATGGTAAGGAACTCAACGGTCGTAACCTGAATGTCAACGAAGCTCGTCCGCGCGAAGATCGCGGGGGCGGCGGACGCGGCGGCTACGGCGGCAATCGTGGTGGCGGCGGTGGCCGCGGTGGCCACGGTGGTCATCGTGGCGGCGGCGCGCGCGACTTCGGCGGTGGCGACCGTTCGCCACGCTGGTGAGAGCCACCGAGACCACCAGCGACTCTTTACACAAAGCGCCCCTGGCAACGACACGGTTCGCCGGGGGCGTTTGATTTTGTCTACACAACTAATGCGACTAGAGGGATTCAACATTCTGGTCGCACGCAAAGGAACGAATGAATTTTACTGAACTCGGACTCGAAGTAGCGCTCAGACGCGCATGCGAGTCCCTAGGTTATACTGAACCGACACCCATTCAAAGAGAGGCTATTCCAATCATACTCAAAGGCGCAGACCTCATCGGCTGTGCCGAAACAGGCACAGGCAAAACCGCAGCCTTCCTGCTACCTATTTTGCAAAGGATCAATGCGAAGCAACGTCCGGGCATACGGGTGCTCGTCCTCGCGCCGACGCGCGAACTCGCTTCGCAGATCGAGACGAATTACAAAGAGCTTGCGCCGAAGAAGAGCACACGCTGCGTCTGCATTATCGGCGGTGCGGGCATGGGACGACAGACGGATGCTTTGCGGGGCGGTGCCGGAGTTGTTATCGCGACACCCGGACGTCTGATCGATCACATGGAGCGCGGCTCTCTTGATCTTTCGCAGACGGAAGTGCTCGTGCTTGACGAAGCAGACAGGATGCTCGACATGGGCTTCTGGCCTTCGATCCAACGTATCCTTGCTGCCCTTCCCGCGAAGCGTCAAACCTTACTCTTCTCCGCAACCATGTCTCCCGCGATTGAAGAGGTGGCGCGCAAAACGATGCGCCAGCCGCAAGTCGTCGAAGTGAACCGACGTGGTCGCGCCGCGGTGACAGTCGAGCAAGCGGCTTACCCTGTCGAGATGGCTTCGAAGACTGCGCTCCTGCTCGATCTCTTAGAACGCGAACGCTTTGAGCGCGTGCTCGTCTTCACGCGTACGCGGCGTGGGGCAGAGCGCCTCTCGCATATCCTGCGTGCGCGCGACCATAAGGCAAATCGCATCCACGCCGACCGCACGCAGCCGCAGCGCGAACAAGCCCTGAGAGATTTCAAAGCCGGGCACACGCGCGTGCTGGTCGCCACGGACATCGCCGCGCGCGGCATAGACGTTGATTCGATCACACACGTCATAAACTACGATGTGCCGGCGGCGCCGGAAGATTACGTGCATCGCATTGGCCGTACGGGGCGCGCGGGAAAGACAGGCCGTGCCATTACGCTCGTCACGCCCGCCGAAGAACTCTTCCTTCGCGGCATCGAGCGTCTCACCGGACAAAAGGTCGAGCGCGTGTGGTCGCCAACTTTTGGCAGCGCGCCGCCTCCTGTGAGCACAAGCAGCGCGAAAACATTTTCGCCTGCCAGCCGCGCCGGAACGACAGGGCGTCGTTCTTTTCGACCGCGGCGCGCGCGATGAGTTTCGCCGGTGACTTCTGCCGTCCGCGTCAACTCGATATTAAAACGCGGCGCACGGTTTCAGATTAAGTTAAGGAGACGATGCTTGGCTAAAGAAGACTTGATTCCAGCGGAAGGTGTGGTGGTAGACAAACTGCCCAACGCCTTCTTCAAAGTGCGCCTTGATGGGACGGAGCACGTCGTGCTCGCACAGGTTTCCGGCAAGATGCGCAAGAACTTTATACGTATTCTGGCCGGCGACCGCGTCAGCGTTGAGCTTTCGCCGTATGATCTTTCAAAAGGGCGAATTACTTATAGGTACAAATGATCGTCAATAGTAAATCGTCAATAGAAAAAGCGGGCAGCACATAGATTCAGATTCTATCTACTATTTTCATTCACTATCCACGAAGAGGAGGCTTTATGGAAAAACAAATCTTTGCAGCGGGCGACCGCGTGGTGAAATTGTGCGCGGTGTGCCAGGAGGAACGCGGCCACGTAGTCGCATCTGTCAACAAGCGTGGTCAGATTTCTCGTGTTGATTGTCCGAAATGCGGCACGCGCAGCACATTCAAAAGCGGTGCGGGATTAACCGTCGACCACGCAGCCGCTAAAGCCGGCGCGCCTTATGACCGCACATACACGTATCGCAAGGGGCAGACCATGACGCATCCGACCTACGGGATCGGCGAAGTGACGGCGATCATCGAGCCGCAGAAAATTGACGTGCTTTTCAACGACCGGATGCGCAGGCTCATTCATGCACGCATTCAAGCGTAAAAAGCGAAAAGCTCGTCCGCCAGTCAGCCAACAGGCGCCCATGAACAACGGGGCCGCAGTCGGGATGCAGTTGACGTTTCGCGCCGAGTTGATGCCCGGACGCGAGCGCGACCAGCGCACCTTTACTGTGGCGCGCGTGCTGACGAACGGGCGCGTCGAATTAAGCGGATTGCTCGGACAACATACCATGACCGAGTTCGAGCCTGTCGCGTGACTGGCGCGCGTAGATTGTAATCACCAGGGGGTTGAATTGCAGAGCAACACAAACATAGATTTAAACGCAAGCGGTAAGAAAACCGGCACTAACTGGGGCAACATAATATTCATCTCCCTTTTCCACGCGGGAGCTGTGGCCGCACTCTTTTTCTTGAGCTGGCAAGCGATTCTCGCTGCCGTCATACTCTACTGGGTTGCGGGCAGCCTTGGGATTGGCATGGGCTATCACAGACTCCTGACGCATCGCGGCTACAAAGTTTCTAAGCCGGTCGAATACTTTCTAACACTCTGCGGCCTGCTTGCTTTAGAAGGCGGAGCGATTAATTGGGTCGCAACACACCGCATACATCACGCTCATACGGACGCACCCGGCGACCCGCACAGCCCGCGCGACGGGCGCTGGTGGTCACACATCGGATGGATTTTTAAGGGCACCGCGCAGCAGCACGAAGATGCGGTGCTCTTGCGCTACGCTCCCGACCTGATGAAAGATCGCTTCCATGTCTGGCTCAATCGCCTCTACTTTATGCCACTCGTCATCCTGGGACTTGCGCTCCTCTATTTCGGCGGGTGGGGCATGATGATGTGGGGGATTTTCCTTCGCGTCACCATCGGCTTGCACACGACCTGGCTCGTCAACTCTGCGACGCACCTCTGGGGCAAGCAACGCTTCCAGACCGGCGAGGATTCGCGCAACAGTTGGTGGGTGGCGCTGCTGACTTTCGGCGAAGGATGGCACAATAACCACCACGCTCACCCGACCTCCGCGCGCCACGGTCTGACCTGGTACGAAATAGATTTTAACTGGTGGAGCATTCGCCTGCTCCAGCTCTTGAGGCTGGCTAAGTCTATCAAGCGTGTGCGCCTGACTACCGTCTCAACCGCATTGTGGCTCGACTCCACAGACATACCATCAAAGGAGACTCTTGAAAGAGCTTAGAGAGCGGGACAGCTAAAGATGAATGGACTGCGGGTCTATATCAATCCTTTAAGCAGAAGCGGGCGCGGAGCAGACAGCGTCTTCTACAGTCGGCGCGCGGACGGCCCGTATTACCGTTGGCGATATGAGGAAGGGTTTGGACGATGGTCGTTCTCCCGCGTGGCACCTTCTGACGACTTGCTGCTCAAGTCGCTTTGCGTCGCAAACTGGAAAACAGTGCCCGCCGCGCTGCAAACGAAGTTAAGGGAGCATTATCTTGAATAGGCGCGGCCAGCATCCTTTTTGAGCCTACATCACTGAATGGCGGAAACAAGCTAATGCCAAAGAGACGCTTATCTAGCAATAACCTTATTCTCGACGCTCTCCCAGGCAAGGAATATGAGCGCTTGCTCCCTAATCTGGAGTATATCTCCCTGCCGCTCGACGTTAGTCTCTATAAATCAGGCGACGCAATCGAATACGTCTATTTCCCAGGCGACGGCCTGGTCTCTTTAGTCACCAAAATGAAAAACGGGATGACCGTCGAGGTGGGAATCATCGGGAATGATGGAATGGTCGGGATTCCTGTCTTATTGGGAAATAACATTGCGTTCGAAGAGGCCATCGTGCAGGTTGAGGGAAACGCGATGCGCATGCGGTCTGATCTCTTCAAAATGAATTTGAAGAGGAATCATAATCCACTTCTCACAGAGCTGCTTCTCTACACGCGCGCTCTCATGAAGCAGGTGGCGCAGACCGCTGCCTGCAACAGTCTGCATAGGGTTGAAGAGCGACTTTCGCGCTGGCTCTTGATGTGTCACGACCGCGTTGAAGGGGACGAGTTGACGCTCAAGCAAGAGTTCATCTCCAACATGCTGGGTGTGCGGCGGGCGAGCGTCGGGGCAGCCGCGTCGCAACTGCAATCGCAAGGATTGATTCGCTATTCACGTGGCCATATCAGTATCTTGAAAAGGAAAGAGCTTGAAGACTTCGCCTGCGAGTGCTATCAAGCGGCAGACGGTTTTGCGAATAGCCGTCCCGCCAGACCTTGAGTTAATTATTTTTATGCGCGTTAACGCGCATAATGCTATACTCCTTTTGAACAACTTACCATTCGACATCGGGATAGAGAACCCAACTTCCTTCTCATGCCACTGATATTTGTTCCAAAGGCCAAGACGCTGCGGACTCTGAGGGCTTTCATCAAGCTCAAACAGCCAGGAGGAAATCATGAAAATCCTACTCTATAATCCAGACAATGGCGTGACGCGCAACTTCATGCCGCACCTCTGGATGTTCCTCTTGAAGGCGCTCACGCCTCCCGGCCATGAAGTGCTCTTGATTGACGGCAACGCGCGGCCTATGGATGAGGACCAACTGGTGCGCTTTGTCATCGAGCAAAAGATCGGGCTTGTCGGCATCGGCGCGATGACGAGAATGGTAGCCCGCGCCTATCGCATGGCGGACGCCATCCGCGCGGCGGGCATCCCCGTGGTCATGGGCGGCCCGCATGTTACGGAAGTGCCCGATGAAGCGCTGGGTCGTAACGGCGGGGTGCGCCACGCTGACTCGGTCGCGCTCGGCGAAGCGGACGAGACCTGGCCATTGATCGTGGAGGACGCGGCGCATGGGCGGCTCAAGGAGATTTATGCGCCGATTGTAGATGGTAAAGAACGCAAACCTAGCCTCCAGCCTTATCCGTCAATCCCTTGGGAGACGTTCGACCTAGACCAGTTTGATATGGTCCCGAAGTTCGTGCGTCCGTTGCTCAAGCGATACGGCTCTGGCTGGGGCGGGGTTCATCTGATTCCGATTGAATCCGGTCGAGGCTGCCCTTACGGCTGCGAGTTCTGCACCGTCACCGGGTTCTTTGGCGACTCGATACGCTTTCGCACAAATGAGAGCGTCGTCAATGAACTCCTCCGGCTCAAACGCAACGCGCGCAAGAATCGAAACCAGGTAATTGTCTTTTTCATAGATGACAATTTCGCCATCAACATCAAGCGCACGAAGTCGCTCCTCAGAGACATCATCGCGGCCAACGCGCAGGTTCCCTGGATGGCGCAGATCAGCGCCAACCTGCTCCGCGATGAAGAACTCGTGGACTTGATCGCCCAGGCCCACGGCAAGTGGATATTCATCGGCATGGAGTCAATCGACACGGCCAACCTTGCCGACATGAACAAGAGTTTTAATAAACCCGCCGAGTATGCTGCGGTACTCAATCGTCTCGCCAGCCGAAATATTTATGCGGTCACTTCATTTATCATCGGCATGGACAATGATACGCCGGGCGTGGCCGAACGCACGCTCAAACAGATCGAGAGCTGGCCGCCGGGACTGCCGGTCTTCGGCCCGCTCACGCCATTTCCCTCGACGCCGCTCTACGCACGGCTCGCGGAGGCGGGACGTCTCACGCGCCCTCAGCACTGGTTAGATTACACGCCTTACCAGATGGCGCACACGCCCTTGAAGATGACAATTCCAGAGACACAGGCGGAACTCGATCAGGCATGGGCTGCTTCGTACAGCACGCAGAGAAATCAGAGCGCACTCGATTCGATCAGAGACCAGCCTCTTCAGTACCGCGTGATGCATCTCATCATGCGCCTCTTCTTTCGCGGCATCTACTTTCCACAGATGAGCAAGCGAGCGTGGCTCAAACTGCTCGCGCAGAATCGACGAACGCTTTTCAGGCTAACGAAGGATGCAATCAAAGCCCGGCGCGGTGCACGCAAGGAGGAGGCAAGCCCTCGCGTCTCTGCTAGCGCGTCTTAAGCTTACTCATCCTCGACTGCATGTTGAATTCTGATGTCGAGCAGATAGTCAACTAAATTATCTCTTCTTCAATACGCTCTCCAAAATACTGATCAGTTGCGGCGCGATGTGTCGCAACTCTTTCTGATGGACGGCCGTGAGTTGCTCAAGCAATTCGGCGCCTCGCTTTGTTAAGGTGACGTAAACTTCTCGCCTGTCGCTGTCACCCTTCTTTCTGAAGACAAGACCTTGAGCTTCCAGACGATTGATCAGCCCGACGGCGCTGTGGTGTTTGATGTGGAGACGTTCGGCCAACTCGCCGTTTGTGACCTGGTCGCGTTCGGGAAAGCCTTTGATCGCCAGCAGAGCTTGATGCTGTGTTGGCGTTAAGCCGACCGCGCGGGCGGCCTCTTCGCTGAATTTAAGGAATTGCCGGAGCGCGTGGCGAAACGCCGACAGCGATTCATAACCCGTCCGGCTCAGCGGCTTGCGTGCTTTTTGTTTCCTCGCGCCCATTTAATTCAACCTGCTTATCATTCTATCTTGAAGCTTCATCTTAGTCTATTTGAGTTATGTCGTAATACGACATATAATTTCAGTTTCTTACTTTCCACATTTAGGCTTGGAGCGATAGATGAACACAACGAGGGTTGAGGACAGACTGGCGGATTTCACGCGGGACAAGCGGATTATCATTCTTTCATTGATGGCGGTGTTCATCGGCGCGATCAGCGCGGTTGTCGCTGAGATTCTGGTTTGGCTCATCGCCGTCATCACCAATCTCGCTTTCTACCAGAGGTTTTCATCCGTCTTCGTGTCGCCCGAACAACATCGTCTTGGGTATCTGGTCATCATCGTGCCTATCATTGGCGGACTCATTATCGGGCTAACGGCTCGTTACGGCTCGGAGAAGATACGCGGGCACGGTATCCCGGAAGCTTTGGAAGCGATTCTCTTCGGTCGCAGCCGTATGTCGCCGAAGGTTGCTGTGCTGAAACCTCTCTCTTCGGCAATCTCAATCGGCACCGGCGGGCCGTTCGGAGCGGAAGGTCCGATCATTATGACGGGCGGGGCTGTCGGCTCGCTCTTCGCGCAACTTTTTCATCTCTCATCAGCCGAGCGCAAGACGCTTTTGGTGGCGGGCGCTGCCGGAGGCATGTCTGCCATCTTCGCTTCTCCTGTGGCGGCAGTCATGCTCGCCGTCGAATTGCTGTTATTCGAATGGCGCCCGCGCTCTTTCATACCCGTCGCCATCGCTTCGGCAGTCGCAGGAGCTTTGCGCGTGCCACTGATGGGCGCTGGCCCTATCTTCCCCGTACCACCCCACGCAGCGCTTGGCGGCGAAGGTCTGCTCATCGCTTTCGCCGTCGGCATCGTCGCCGGAATCGCTTCGGGGCTCCTGACCAACCTTGTCTATGGTTGTGAAGACCTCTTTGAGAGACTGCCGATTCATTGGATGTGGTGGCCTGCGATTGGCGGGCTGTTCATCGGAGTCGGCGGTCTCATTGAGCCGCGCGTTCTAGGTGTAGGCTATGACACGATTCACGGCCTCTTGCGCGGCGAGGTTATCGGAGGCGCGCTCATTGGGCTTCTGATAGGCAAGTCGCTCGTCTGGTCAATCGCGCTCGGGTCTGGAACTTCAGGCGGTGTCCTTGCGCCGCTACTGATTATGGGCGGCGCGCTCGGAGCTTTTGAGGCGCGATTTATTCCAATCGGAGACGCTGGCCTGTGGGCCATCGTCAGCATGGCCGCGATGATGGGGGGCACTATGCGCTCGCCTCTGACGGCGATGATCTTTACGCTTGAACTGACACATGATCTTAACTTGCTACCCGCCCTTCTGGTCGGAAGCATCGCCGCGCACGCGCTCACGGTGCTGCTCCTACGCCGTTCGATTCTCACGGAGAAAGTAGCGCGGCGCGGCTTTCACGTCACGCGCGAATATAGCGTTGACCCTTTGACCGCGCTGCGTGTTGAAGAGGTCATGGATAAAAATGTGCCGACCGTCCTGGCTGCGATGAAGGTCTCGGAGCTTTCAGACCGCATTGCACAACGCGACCCTCAGTTGACGCGACGACAAGGCATTCCAATAGTCAATGAAGAGAAGAAGCTTGTCGGCATCATCACGCGTGGCGATGTCCTGCATGCACTGGAAGAGGGGGTTAATGCGAACACGACCGTGCTGGATGCCGGCAGCAGCAATTTGGTCGTCACCTATCCAGACGAGATTCTGCACGAGGCCGTGACCAAGATGTTGCGCAACAATATTGGACGCCTGCCTGTGGTTGACCGCCAGGCGCCTCAGCGCCTCGTAGGCTATCTGGGGCGCGCCGCGGTCATGGCTGCGCGGCTCAAGCAGCATGAAGAAGAGTTTGTGCGCGAACAGGGTTTGAGCATCAAGTCTGCTTAAAATCACTGTTTGAAAAATTTATCTTTGCGCCGCGAAAGCGTAGCATGAACGTAGCCGATACCTTGCATGTCCGGCTATCTTCTTTTGCCTGTCTGCCTGGCTGCATTAAGAAACTTTTCAACTCGCTGCTAAACAGATTCCGCTTGACAAGCGGATGGCTCGCTTGTCATCTTGCAACCACGCCTTTAAGCAATCAGTCTTGAATTTAAGACCGAAGCGGACTTCCAACCATTCGGCTTCCAGAAAAACTATGAATCGCAAATTGCAAGTCTTCGCCGTCATCTTTCTCTTAAGCTTCATCACACTCATCAATCTCGCGCCTGCCCAAGAGAGAAAAGAGTCGCGCGTTGTGGGCCTGGACGAACCGGAAGATGAAGAGGATTTGAACAGCGAATTGTGGGAGTTTGCCAAGAAGACACCATATGCTGATGCCTTACGCTATATCAGGGCAGCCCAGCAGCAATCTCAAGCTACGAGGATGGCGGAAGCCGTTCTGCCCAACGGGTGGAAGCTCGCTCCGGCAGGCGCGCAGATCGAAGTCGGGAGATTGCCTTATGAAGCAATTCCCTTTGCGGGTCGCCTGGTCGTCCTCAACACAGGTTACTACACCAAAGAGCCGCAGGAAGTCTCTGTCGTCGATGTCGCGTCGAGCCGGGTCGTCAAGACCATACGCCTTAATTCCCTTTTCCCCAGCGCGGTGGTCGGGCAAGATGGTGACCTCTACATCAGCGGCGGATTCGATCAGAAAGTCTTTCGCCTGGACCGTAACTTCAATGTGGCGCGCGAATATAAATTGACCGGCTACGTTGGCGGACTCGCAGCCGTTGACGCTCGACGCATCGCCGTCGTCTATCTCGCCGCCAATAATGCGCAGGGTGATTACATAGAAGGCAGGCTTGTGCTTCTCAATACGGAGACCGGAACGGTTGAGAAAGAGATCAAGGTCGGCTACTTCCCCTACGCTGTGCGCTATATCAATGGCAAGCTCTATCTATCCTTGCTTGGCGAAAACAAGCTGCTTGTCTATGACGCTCAATTAAACGCGGTCGCATCACTCGCAACTGGACAGACGCCGCAGGAGATGTGCTCGGACAACAGGCAGCTTTATGTTGTGAACGCCAATTCGGATGACATCTCTGTCGTTGACACAGCCACCAATAAAATTGTTTCGACCATCAGCGTCCGCAGCCGCGGGAGTCGCTTCGGTGTCGCACCATCTTCATGCGCGGTTGACGGTGACCATCTTTACGTTACGCTCGCCGGGACAAACGCCGTCGCGTTATTCGACAAGAAAAAGAGGAAACAGCAGGGCTTGATTCCGACTGGCTGGTATCCGACGAAAGTTCTCTTCAACGAAAAGCAGCTTCTGGTTTTAAGCGCGAAAGGGGTGCGCCCGCGCCGCCCCAACCTGCAAGGGCCGCATCCCGTTCAGGGCAAAGGCGGCAACGAGTATGTCTTGACGTTGCTCAAAGGAAGCCTCTCGATTATTCCGAAGGATCAAATCAAAGCGAATCAGGCCGCGTGGACAAGGCAGGTTGAAACCGGCTCGCCGCTCTACAGTCCGGCGAAAGGATTAAAGCTTCCGATTCGTCATGTCTTCTATATCATCAAGGAGAACCGCACCTACGATCAGGTCTTCGGCGACCTGGGTCGCGGAAACGGCGATCCGTCTTTAACTCTCTTCGGACGCGACGTGACGCCCAATCATCACGCGCTCGCCGAAGGCTTCGTCACGTTGGATAATTTTTACGCAGACGGCGAGATCAGTGTGCTGGGCCACAGCTTTACGACGAGCGGTTATGCCAGCCCGTTTCAAGAATGGCTCGGCAACGCCAGCTACTCGGGTCGCTTCAAAGGCTATCCATATGGGACAGTCCCGGCTGTGACTTCGCCTGCGTATCTCTGGGACGAACTGGACGCGCGCGGTGTGGACTATCGCATCTACGGCGAGAACTATTTTCTCTACACGACAGCCTTCCGCATCATCAGAGAAGTTTACGGCGCAGAGAGTGAGATGGCGCACAAGTTCTACGACCAAGTCATGACGCTCTCGACCAAAGGCGACCGCGGCAATGAGTTTTACGCCTTCGCGCGCAAATATTATGGTCAGGCAAACACGCCCGCAGATGCGCTACGTCTTCTGGAAAAGCCCGAATTTGCGCACGCTCTGTCTCTTTACTTAACAGCAGATGAAAGCATCGAACGAACCTTGCGCGAGAATGCGACCCTGCGCCGCAAGTTTGCCGACTACCTCTATCACTATCCTTTCAATTATCGCTCATGGGATTTGGCCTACTCTGATTTAGACCGCGCGATGGCCTGGAAGGAGGATTTCAAGCGACAGGTTCAAGCTAATCGGGTCGCGCAGTTTCAATATATCTGGCTGCCGAATGATCACACCAACGGCGCGAGCGACAAGCTGCTCAATCCTTACCAGTTCGTCGCGCAGAACGACACCGCGCTGGCCAGAATCATAGAGACCATCTCGCACAGTCCTGTCTGGCGAAACTCGCTCATCTTGATTGAAGAAGACGATGCGCAGAATGGGCCTGACCATGTTGACGCGACGCGCACGGTTGCGCTCGCCGTCGGCCCTTATGTGAAGCGTAGCGCGGTTGTCACAGACCTCTACGATCAAATCAGCATGTTGCGCACCACGGAGCTTATTCTGGGCTTGAATCCGCTGAACATGAACGACCGTTTGGCCGCGCCCATGTTCGGCATCTTCACAGACAAACCCGATTTCACTCCTTACGTTGCGACGCAAGCGTCAAAGCATCTCACGGAAGAAGATCGCAAACGCGATGAGCGACTCTCTCAACCATGAGATTTCTGGATGATCTGCCGCAGGAGAGTCTGAGATACGCGCTAATTCCAGAAAGGAAGAGATAAGTAATAATCCACGCGCACCACACGAAACAACACGAAGGGCAACTCCGCTTCGTGTTGTTTCGTGTGGTGCGCGTGGATAGTCTACTTTGTTTTTACCAACCGGAGAGCTGACGTCAAGATTCGTTTTCGGCCTCGTCCCTTTTTCTGCTCCACATCGCGGCCATGTTTGTGGCTTCCGTCTGGGTCAGGTTATCGCAGGCGACCTCTGCGCTCTCGCCTTTGACTTCCCAAACCTCCCAATCCGGCGCTTCGGGGTCGTGGCCTGAGCGCCCCTCTGATAATCTCACCTCAAAAATCTCTTCGTATTTCTTTATTTGATTGCTCATTCAAATTGGCCTCACCATCTGTTTGTTCATCAGGAGCGTTTAATTTGCGCGCCTCATCATGGCATGAAAATCCCGAACTCGCAGCAAAAAATTTTTCTTGACAGAAAGGTCAATGTGAATAAAATGCCCTGCAACTGGGCGTTGCTGTTGGCGGGGTGAGGACGTCGACAGATAGAGGCTGAATGTCTCCGCCCCCTCACTAGCGCCTCTCCCACGGCGCTTGTGATGACGGCGGCGGCGGGGTGAGGACGCCGCCGCCACTTAATTTTTTAAAGGCACCTTCCATCAGCTTCCCAACTGTTTCGCTAAAGCCGACTAAGAACTCTCGTCCCGATATCCTTCCCTATCTTCTTCTGCGCACCATTAACAAGTAGCCCTCCGCTCTCATTCACACACGGCTTCAGCCGGATGATTCAAAAGCCAATGACAACTCTGTCTAACCGTTTCAACGGCTCAACGCAATCAAGCTCTAACTTGACTCACCCGACTGAAGTCGTGCGTGAATGAGAATAGCTCACGCGTTTAATCACATCCGGTTGAATACAAATTTTGTGTAATCGAACAAATGTTTGCACACTTCATTACTTTGAATCTTTCACATCTTTTCGGAGGCCATTAGTTTTATTCCATCTTTCGCAGAAAAAAGTTCCCGGACCACTCTTTTTTGTAAAAAATTTTCTTCTCGAAAAATTTTCCGAACTGCTTTCTGTCTTCTGCGTATATGAACTTGCAACTTCGGATTCCCCCAATTGAAGCGGGGATGGTGAAACAAGAATTACCCATTAGCTGAAAGGAAGTAGTAAAGATGAAAAAGAGATTCTTGAACATCGCGTTGACGTTGGTCGTCTGCGCCCTTCTCAGTCCTGTAGCTTTCGCAAGCGTTAAGACCCAAACCGTCACGTTCATCACCGATGTGAAAATCGGAGAGACGCTCATCAAGAAGGGCACGTACAAAGCTAAATTCGATGACCAGTCGAACGAGCTGACCATTCTCGATGGAAAAAAAGTCATCGCCAAAACCACTGCCACTCTCGTCGAGCAGAAGAAAGGCAACGCAAAATATTTGACCGTTTACACGACTGACCGTGACAGCGCAGGAAACGACCAGTTGACGAGCGTCAACATGGGAGGCAAATTCGCAACTCTCAATGCAGACAAAGCCGCAGGGACTCCGGCCTCCGCAGCTCAGTGAGTATGAGTTTGGGAAGAGTCGATAATTTTTATCGCCTATCAATCAAGCGGCTAGAGTCTAGCGCTTGAGCTTGAATCTTCATCATCCCCGCCGCAACGGAAACGGCTGCTTTTCATGTAGAATGAAGAGCAGCCGCTTTTGCTTTTTAGTCTCTCCTCTTGATAAAGAAGAGTTGAGGTGAATGGTCTGCTCTACAGCCCAGCCGGTTTTTGTTACCGCCTTCTGGAAAGAATTAATTCAGGCGGCGGCGGCGATGTCTATTCGGCTGTCAATCAACACAATCACCCGCTCGCCATCAAATTCATCAGACCTAATCCGCACAGCCGCAGCGGCGGCTTGGAAACGTGGATGAATGAATGCAACCTCGCGCTCAGATGTTTGAGACACCCCAACATCGTTCAGATCGTCGAAAACTTTCAGACTCAGCAAGGCCATCTGGTCATCGTCATGGAGCGGGCTAACTGCTCGCTTGAAGACCTTTTGCGCAGGGGATACAGGTTTCAGGTCGAAGCCATCCGCACGGTCGGGATGCAAGTCTTATCGGCCCTGGGTTATATTCATTCCCTTCCGGTCATACATCGAGACGTGACGCCGAAAAATATTCTGGTCTTTCCCAACTGGATTTATAAGTTGTCGGACTTCGGCATCGCCAAAAACACTGTCACCACAGAAGAGATTGCCAAGACCTTGATCGGGCATAACTCATATTTGCCGCCGGAGCTTTTGCGCTACGGTTACTCGCGCCAGCAGTCGGACTTTTATCAACTCGGAATCGTTCTCTTGACTTTAATGACAGGGAAACTTCCCATCAGCGAGAGCTTGACGCCGCAGCAGATATTTCAACAGATCATGGACGGCGTCCCGCGCATGACCGCCGAATCATTAATTCCCTATGGCGGGAAGTACGGCGAACTGGCGAGAGTCGCTTCCGTCATGCTCAGGCGTCACGAGGCTTATAGATATAAATCCGCCGACGAAATTTCCAACGAGCTCTCGAAGATATAACGGCCTTCTACTTTTATGATTCGTGTCTCCGAAGCCATCAGCATCATCCTGGCGCAATCGAAGCCACTCCCGGCTGAACGCGTTGAGTTGTCAGAAGCATTGGGGCGTGTTCTCGCCGAAGAGATAATTGCGGATTCCGACCTTCCGCCTTTTGATCGCGCGCAGATGGACGGCTACGCCGTTCGCTCCTCTGATCTCAAGGATGTTCCAGCGCGCCTTCGCGTCGTCGGAGAAGCAGCCGCAGGGCGTGGCTGGCATTCGACGGTCAAAGAAGGAGAGGCCGTGCGGATTATGACGGGCGCGCCCGTGCCCTCAGGTTCAGACAGCGTGCAGAAAGTTGAAGTCACAAGCGAAGCTGGCGAAGTCGTCCTTGTCAAAGAAGCAACCCGGCCCGGACAGTTCATCGTGCCGCGAGCAAGTGAAGTTCACAAGGGTGAAAAGGTTTTACTCGCGGGCGAAGAGATTAACGCGGCGATGATGGCCGTGCTCGCTTCCTTCGGTTACGCGGAAACGCTCGTGAGCTGCCGTCCGCGCGTCGCAGTGCTTGCGACTGGAACTGAGCTGGTCAAAGTGAACGAGCAGCCGGGCGCGGATCAGATTCGTGATTCCAACAGCTATTCGCTCTCTGCCTATGCGCAACTCGCAGGAGCGACGGTCGAGCGTCTTCCGCTCGCGGGCGATGACCCGGAAGTTCTGAAGCGAGAGATAGCGGATGCGGCCCGGCGCTCTGATGTTTTAGTTTTATCGGGCGGCGTTTCAATGGGCGTTTATGATTTCACGAAGGCTGCGCTTCATTCTCTCGGCGCAGAAATATTTTTCGAGCGCGTCAGCCTTCGACCTGGCAAGCCAACAGTCTTCGCGCGTCTCGGGCGCACGCTCGTCTTCGGCCTTCCGGGCAATCCCGTCTCAGTCTCCGTCACCTTCAACCTCTTCGCCCGGACAGCCCTGCGCGCCATGCAAGGCTCGAAGGCTCCGACGATGAAAGAAGAATGGGCTGTGCTTGAGCGCGAAGTCAAAGGAGCAGTCGAACGTGCAAGTTACTTGCCTGCGCAACTCGAAACGGATGAAAACGGGAAACTGCTTGCCAGGCCATTGAAATGGGGCGGCTCTTCCGACTTCATCGCCTTCGCGTGTGCGACCGCGCTTATCATTGTGCCCGAAGGCTTGCGCTCCGTTGAAGCGGGAACGAATGTGCGTGTTGTTCGGCTGCCAGGCTGAGATTCTATCGCGTCACTTTTGTATGAAGAGAGAGAACGACTCAACCGAGAAGCTTCACCCTGATGCTAATCAGGGTGAAGCAATCAGTGACGAGCGATGGAATTGGCTCAAGCCCTCATCCGACGTTTCAATGAAACAGAAGATAATCATCTCTTCGGTTATCTTTCTCGTTACTTTCGGTTGCCGCTTTCTCTCTTGGCAGGACAATCGCATCGAGGCGCGGAAAGTTCAGTCGGCGGTCACGGAAGGCTACAAGCACACGGCGAGTCTTTTACGTGAAGGGGGCTTTAGCTCCTTCTTCAGTTCTGAATCCGAGATCAGCAACCCTGTTCATCTTGGGCATCCGCCAGGTTATCCGATTCTTATTGCGACCCTCTTCAGCTTTTTTGGCGAATCAGACACGAGCCTTCAATTCTTTCAAATCTTCGCAGACTCAATCGCGGCAGTCGTTATCTTCATGCTGGCGCTTGAGCTGTTTAATAAAAGGGTTGCGGCAATCGCAGGATTGCTCGTCGCGCTTGCGCCGCAGTTTACTTACAACTCCGTCCTGCTTTTGCCAGACTCTTTGTCTGTGCTGCCGATTCTGCTTGCGGCTTATCTCTTCATGAGAGCAAGTAAACGCCCACAGTTTGTCACGCTCATGATTGCGGGCGGGCTCTTTGCTCTTTCATGTTGGCTGCGAGCTAATTCGATGCTGCTCGCTCCATTTATGCTAGTCGCCTTTCCAAAATTATTCGAGCGTGGCAGGCGAAGGCACTACGCGCTGGCGTTTGTCGGAGGCGCAGTTTTAGTTATCGCTCCGCTGACAATCAGAAATTATCTAGTCTACGATCACTTCATTCCAGTCTCGCTTGGCGGAGGGCAAACGCTTCTCGAAGGCATCGCGGATTACGATGAGACTGGCAGTCTGGGGATTCCGAACACCGACATGGGGCTGATGAAATGGGAGTCTGAAGTTTTTAATCGCCCGGATTATTACGGCATGCTCTTTACCCCTGATGGAGTCGCGCGCGATAGGTGGCGACTCGCGCGGGGGTTCAGCGTCATACGCTCGCATCCCGTCTGGTTTGCGTGTGTGATGTTGCGCAGAGGCGCAAGCATGCTCAGGCTTGAGCGCGTGCGCATCATCAACGCCCAGCCACCCGTTTCACATTTGCTTGAGGACAACAGTCAACCCGCTTGGTCAATCGCGCCTGCGGACCTATTCAATGCAGGAAGAGTCATCTCAAAGGAAGCGAAGGTTTCTTTGACCTCGGACAATCAGTTGTTACAGATCGAGAGCGATCAGACAAAGTATGACGCTCAATTCGCCTCAGCGCCGCTAAATTTAGAAGCGCGCACAGACTATCTTTTGAAGCTGCCGGTGAGAATCGAGCAGGGACGAATGTTCATCAACGTCTTGAGCGCGGAGGATAACTCTCAGCTTGCTTCCGCAATCGTTGATGTGCAGGACTGGAAAGCGCGAGACGAGCAGCCCTTGAGCATGATAGAGATTCCTTTCGTCAACGCGGGCGCTAGTCATGTTCAGATAGTCTTCTCGAACGGCGGTGGAAAGGATTCCCACACAGTCGCGCAGATCGGGCAGGCGCAAATTTTCAAACTCGGCGCGACCGGATACACCTGGACGAGAGTGCCGCGCACGATTATCAGGCTCATCCAAAAACTCTTCGTCACGGCTGTGATGCTGCCGCTCGCGCTATTCGGGCTGCTGCTCTTAATTTTAGCGCGCCGCAGACGAGAGATTCTCCTACTACTTTTAATTCCCGCTTATTTTCTTCTCTTTCAATCAATGCTCCACACGGAATACAGGTACGTCCTCGCCATTCATTACTTCCTTTTCATCTTGGTCGCCGTCTCTCTTTATTACCTGTATAGGCAAATTCTCAAAGCTTCGTCGCTGATTCTTCGAAAATTAGCCTGACTGCAATTAGATGTTTACCAACGGGTCAGTACCGCCTGCGGTAGCGGGCGGGTCGGGGCAGCCAAAGCACCCTCCCGCTACCGCAGGCGGTACTGACCCGTCGTCGTGAGCTACATTCAAGTGCAACCGATTGAATTCTCGCACCACAAAACTTTTTGCCTCAAGGCTTTTGCCTTTTCTCTCTATTTCATGTTTACTTTCCAGCCATGAAACGTCTCTCGCACATGGATGAAAGGGGACGCGTGCGGATGGTTGATACGACTGCGAAGGCATCAACGGCGCGCCGCGCAATCGCTTCAGCTCGCGTCCTGATGTCGAAGGAAACGGTCGCGGCAGTTCGGAGCAATCGCACGCCGAAAGGCGATCCGTTAGAGACTGCCAGGCTCGCAGGCATCATGGCCGCCAAGCGCACGGCAGATTTGATTCCGCTCTGCCATCCTTTGTCGCTCACGCACATTGATGTTCGCGCTCGAATAGCGGACGACGGCGTTCTGATAGAGGCCGAAGCCGCGACGCACGCTCAAACGGGCGTGGAGATGGAAGCTCTGACAGCCGCAACCGTCGCCGCTCTGACCGTCTATGACATGTGCAAGGCCGTTGACAAGGCCATGACGATTTCTGACGTTCGTCTTGAATTGAAGAGCGGAGGTAAGTCGGGGGATTACGAAAGGAAAAAGGGGAAAGGGAAAAGGAAAAAATAAGAAACACTATAAATGTGGTTTTCGTTCTACCTTTTGCCTTTTACCTTTTGGCTTTTGCGCTTACAATGGTGAGCAGTCACCCGGTTTGATTGAAAGTTTTTGAAGGCGGAGATTTTCTTATGAGACTGTCAAACATTTCCGCAGACGCGCGCCCGCAAGTACGCACGCTGCTCATCGCTGCCGTAATCACGATAGCCCTTTGGTACATTCCCTTTCTTTCTGTCCTGAGCTATCCCTTCAACCTCTTCGTCACGTTCATACACGAAGGAGGCCACGCGTTGGCCGCGCTTCTGACGGGAAACAGAGTCGCATCTTTAAGCGTCGCGATGGACGCGAGCGGCGAGACCTACACAACATACGGCGGAATCTTTTCGCAGATTATTGTCTCAAGCGCTGGCTATCTGGGAGCTATGGCCTACGGCGCGCTGCTGCTCTTCCTGATTCGCAGAGCGATCGCAGCACGTTACGTGCTGATTGGCTCAGGCGCGCTCATTCTGGGCTTGACCATCCTCTATGGACTGAGCAGCCCGTTCACGATCATCATGGGCTTCGGTATCGCTGCCGGACTCATAGCCATCGCGACCTATGCCACACCGCGCGTGGCGACCTTCTTCCTGAGCTTCCTCGCGGTGCAGTCAGTCTTAAACGCTTTCCTTGATTTGAAGACTCTCTTCGCCTCTTCATTCTGGCCGGGCACAAGAACGGACGCGACCAACATGGCGAACGCGACTGGCATCCCCGCCATCTTCTGGACTCTCGTTTGGATCGTGCTCGCAGTCGTCATCATCTCGTTTGCGATGCGCTGTTATTCAAACAATCGCAAGGCCGCCCAGCAGGATTTGCCTTTTGAAGAGCCGATGGGAGTTTAAGGAAAGAGTTTGAGCGCAAACGTTCAAAGGCCGCAAGGTGATGCGACTGAGATTGTCGCACCTTGCGGCCTTGAACTTTCTGAGCGAGAAGAGAAAGTTTTGACGCTCGGAGACCTGCCCGTCGGCGCGCACCTCATTCTCCGCTGTCGCAAGGATTGGCGAGACGCCACGGTCGCGGCAATCTCTCTCGAAGCAATAATACTTTCCGTCGGCTCGCCTTCGGGTCACACCTATCGCGTGCGTCGCCCGCACGACTCTCTTCTCTCTCTGGACGGATCAATTCCCGTTTTGGGTGAGGGAGACTGGCACGCTGGCCGCGTCAGTTATGATTCACGCTGGTGAAAAGTAAGTGTAAATAATTATCCACGTATTTTGAACCAACCTTACTTTAACTTCACCGCGGTTATCTCCATCTTGATATTCGCCCGCACGTCCTCTTTCTTAAAACCCGGAATCGTAACTTTAATCCGCGCCGTCTTATTGGGCTCCAATTCCGCCAGGCCAGCCGAAGGGATGACGATCATGGTTCGTTCCTTGAGGGGCTTATTCTGCAAGTCAACGACAGTCCCCTTCACTTCCAAGCCCGTGACCGTGCGATCCGAAAGATTTCTGACCGTTGTGACCAGCGTCATCGAAAGACCGCCAGCGAGACTCTCTTGTTCTTCGGCCTCAGGTTCGTCCAACTGAATAAATTGACGATACTTCTCAAACTCAGGCGAGCCCGGGCGAAAGCCGCCTTCAAGTTTCTGATCTGCCAGAGCTGTCGCCTGCTGCGGTTCGGGACGAGACTTCAAATAGAAGACTAAGCCGACAATCAAGAGGACCGCGACCAGACCAGCCACGATGAAGACCGTGCGGCGTGTTTTATCTCCGGCATTCGCTTGATTGATATTGTCGCCTGTGATGGACATAGCTATGGCTTTCTCTTCTTAGAATCTAAAATTTAACGGAACTGCTGCCCATAAAGATACACTTCAAAGCTGCGTCTCTCAAATTCTTAGACGCTCGCTTTGCTGTGAATGTTCCTTACTCTTTTAGTCTCAGCTGCCGTTGACCACATTCAGCTTGCGCTTGAATTTCAGAAGCTCGCTCGGCGCGGGCACTTTCTTCTCCACAAGCGAGCCTGTGCCGGTGCGCTGTCTGACAAGGCGCGGCCAGACGATGCGGAAACGGCTGCCTTCCTGCGGCTCACTCTTGACGCTGATCTCGCCTTCGAGCAGTTCGACGATCTTTCTGGTGATGGCAAGCCCCAATCCTGTTCCGCCGTAAGAGCGCGTCAGACGGTCATCCACCTGCCGAAACTCGTCGAAGATGTAAGAGAGCGCCTCGCGTGAAATGCCTATCCCTGTGTCTCGGACTTCCAGCGACCAAAGCTCTTTATCAAGCGGAGCAACGCTGACCGTCACATAGCCCGAAGAGGTAAACTTAATCGCGTTGCCAATCAGGTTAGAGAGCACCTGTTCAAGTTTATGCTTGTCCGTCAGGACCGTCCCAAGCTCATCCGATATTTCCGTATGCAACACGATGCGCTTATTCTTCGCCTCGCTTTCAAAACCTGCGACCGCCCCGCGGACGACTTCGCCAACATCAACCCTTTCAAGGTGAAGCGCGGCACGCCCGGCCTCTAAACGCGAGTAGTCTAAAAGGTCGTTGACCATATCGAGCAGCGAGCGCGCGTTTCTTTCCATGCGCGTCACGGCCTCGTTTTGCAGCGGAGCGAGTGGCAATTGTTTGTCGCGCTCAAGCAATTGGCAAAGCCCCAAGATGACGTTCAAAGGCGTTCTGAGTTCGTGCGAGATGTTTGAGACGAAGGCCGACTTCAAACGATCATGCTCGCGCAGACGATCATAAGCAGCAACCAACTCTTCGTGCTGCCTGACCTCTTCCGTGATGTCGCGGAAGACTGCGACCGCGCCTTCAGGTCTTCCACCTTCGCCCTTCAAAGGAGTCGTTGAGATTGCCACGACACGTTCTTCTCCATCGTCGCGGACGATCTCAAGCTGTTCGCCGGAAAAGTTCTCGCGTAATTCGAGCGCGCGCCAGAGCGGATGCTCTTCTAAAGTCAGATCGCGCCCGCTCAAATCTTTAAAGGGCATATCCTCAATCAACGCCTGCGCTCCATCGCGAAACTCGCTCGGCTCGCGTCCCATGATCTGTGCGCCCGCCGGATTGATGCGATAGCGCTTCTGTTTATTAACGATGATAACGCCTTCGTTCATCTGGTTGATGACGCTCTCAAGCTCTGCGGCGCGCGTGCGCTCCGAAGCGAAAGCGGAAGTCGCCAAACGCTCTGCGCGAACGCGCTTGGAGACTTCCGAGAGAATCAGAATCAGATCGCCGCGGCCTGCACTGCGCTCGCTCGTTGGCCAGATCATCACGTCCCAGAAATTGCCCGAAGCTTCGTCTTCCTCGTTTCGTGCAACAAGATTCAGAGGCAGACCGTAGGTGACGAAAGGCTTGCGCGTGAGGCGCACGTCCTCGACTATGTCGCTCAAGACGGCCAAGCCCGCAGAGGCTTCATAAATTCCACGCCCCGCAAGCGTGGTTGCATCACGTCTCACAAATTCTGCGAACGTCGAATTCGCTCTGCGCACAATCAGACGCTCATCAAGCACGACCAGGCCGAGCGGCAAGCCATCCAGGACCTCTTCGATAAATGCGCCCTGCGTCTGCAACTCTGTAAACTTAGTTTGTAGATGCGACGCCATCACGTTGAAGTTCTGCGCGAGCGCGCCGACTTCATCATCCGTCTCAACCGCCACGCGCTCTTGCAACTTTCCCTCGCCTAAAGTCGAAGCAGTCGCGGCCAATTTTCTGAGAGGCTTCGTAAAGCGTCCGACAGCCCACACGGCCAGAAGGATCGAGGCCATCAGGGCCAGCGCCCACGTCGCCGCCAACATGAAGATCGAACGTCCGGCCGAACTGTTCTCGGCTAATGGAACGCCGACGGCCACGCTCCAACCATAAGGCTCAACGCGCTTCACGCTCGTCATGCGCGCAATGCCATCAGCCCAGGCGACACGTTGGGCTTTGGGCAGCGGATTTAAGACGGAAGGGATCGTGTTTGCCGAAGGCTGATTCTTGATTGCGCTTCCCTGCGCATCGAAAACAACAATGGGAGTGTCGCTGTCGGAAGCCGTATCCCTGCGCAGGCGTGAGTAGAGAGTTTCTATGTCAGTAGAAGAAAGCGTACCTGCCTGCTTTGAAACTGTCGGGTGATTTTCAAGCCATGAGAAGAGCGAGCCTGCCGCAGCGGTCGTTTTGAGACTTGCCGTGGCGGACGCCTGCTCATTCAAATCCACCCTGTAGTTGTTGAGTTGAATCAGGCTGACGACGAGCAAGGGTAGAGAGAGAACGGCGAGCACTATCAGGAGCTTCGCGCGAACGCTATGCAGAAGAGACAAGACGCTGCTCTGTCCAGACATGACGACTCATAGAGGGAAATCGGTTCGGCGGCGACGCCTCGGCGGCGGCCAGACCGAACTGCGCGTCTCAACAGACGGGCGAAAGCTTGCAGCATAAATCACAACCACCTGAGCGATCAGCTCGTCCACGAAGCGATCCGTACGCAAGAGCGCATCGCGCAATTCCCAAAGGTCTCCCTGTGTGGCGCACACGCACTCGCGCCACAAGAATTCATTAACAACCTTGCGAAAAAACATCAACTCGCGTGCCACTTCGTCAATCAGCGCGCCCTGCCGAAAACGGACTTGCGGATGAGAGCGCAAACGGCTGGCAGCTTCTATGATTTCGAGATCGGATGCCGCCCGGTCGAGCAGGCTTGCAAGCTCTTCCAGAGCCTCTGGCAGATGGTTGACAAGCTGGCCATAAGAGAGCAAAGAGGTCAATTCCGTCCGCCTCTCCGCATACATTTCGTCCATCCAGGCGCGGATGATTGCATCTTCATTCTGCCGGATCAAAGATGTGAACTTTTGCAGCATGTGAGAAGAATAGTTAGCAGTTGGCAGTTGGCAGTTAGTTTTAGCTCGTCAAGCTAAGGCTCATCCGTAAAGTATAAAGATCATCAGCTCTAAAGCACTGCCCACTGCCTACTGCCCACTTTTTTTCGGTAGTAAGCGACTCAAAAGAGCCTCTAACTGGTCGAAATCAATAGGCTTGGTGACGTAATCGTTACACCCTGCGGCCAGCGCATCAGCGTGAAAATCAGCCGTGTCGTGGGCGGAGACAGCCACAATCGGCACATCGCGCAGCTCAGGGTACTGGCGTATGCGCCGCGTCGCCGCCAGCCCGTCGAGCTGCGGCAGACTTAAATCCATCAAAATTAGTTCGGGTAGTTCGCTGCAAGCTAAAGTGACTGCCTCCTCGCCGTTGACCGCTTCGACGACATGATAGCCGCTCATTTCCAACAACCGTCTCATCATAAAACGGTTATCTTCAAAATCCTCTACCACCAGAATCGTCGGCGGAGAATTACCGTTGACCCCGTTCATTAATCAACCTTTCTAATTTTTTCCTGGCACAGGCACTTTACCACAGATGTCCAGAGGCCACTTCTCGATGCATGACTAGCATACGCTGCTTTTTTTTGTTAAGATGCCGCATCGAAACGCAACACAACATAACGCGCGGTTTGGGTTTAATCCATACACGCGCCTTTTACCAGGGAGCCGTTCGCATGCCCGGCCAGCACGTCGAAGGGCTTGGCTTTTAAGCAATATGAAGCCTATAAAATCGTTGATGAAGGACGAAGAATCACTCAAAGAGATTGGCCGCGCGTCAATTCAAATCGTCCACGATCTAAAGAACCAACTAAATGGTCTCAAACTCTATGCCACATTTCTGCGCAAGCGGATGGAGAAGAGCGCGCGACCCGAAGATGAGTTGGAAACCATTGGCAAGCTCATCGCCGGGCTTGAGCGCGCGGCCAATGATATGACGACGCTCGTCCGGCTTTCACGCCCGCTTGAGCTTCGACGGCAACAGGCTGATCTCACGAAAATCCTTTCGGACATCAGCGAAGGCTGTAGCGTCTCTTTAGAGGTTGAAGCAAACAACCTGGTTGGCGAATACGATCTGGCAACAATTACGGAAGCTTTGAAGTCTATTACCACGAGCGCGTTGGGCCAGCGCGCTCCCGATAGTGCTAACGGCATTCATATTCACGCGCGGCTGGATGAAAAGGGACAGGCCTTGGTTGAATGGCGCGGTCTCAAGATAAATGGCGAAGACCCGTTTCATTCTCTGGCAGGCAGCGAAGGCATACGCATGTCCCTGGCCGCAAAATTTATCGAAGCGCATGGCGGACAAACAGGACATAACGTTAATGCCCTGTGGGTTCGATTGCCGCTTGAACAGCAAGGATGAAGGCGGAAGGCGGAAGGATGAAAGCGAGAGGTTGAACGCTCTGCTTTTCTTTCATCCTTCATCGTTGCCGCCTTCACCCTTGCTCTCAACCGAGGAGAAAAAGGTGGAACGTAAAGAGGCACGCATTCTCGTAATTGACGACGAACCGATGATGGCAGATTCGCTCAAGCAGAATCTGGCCGAAGAGGGATATTCAGTTGACACTGCGGCGACCGGAGCCGAGGCGATTGAGTTTTTTGATCGCGGCGCACATCACTTGGCAATCTGCGATTTACAACTCCCGGATATGGATGGCCTGGAAGTCCTGCGCCACATCAAGGATGTACGCCCGGAAACGGAGGTCATCGTCGTCACGGGATTCGGAACGGTCGCGCGCGCCGTCGAAGCGACGAAGGCGGGCGCGTTCTACTTTGTCGAAAAGCCTTTCGACTTTGAACAGATGCAGCCGCTCGTTGAGCGCGCTCTTGAAAGCCTTGAGCTGCGCGCCGAAACCAAGATGATGCGCGACCGCCTCTCCACGCGCTCAGAATACTTCAACATCATCGGCTCGTCGAAACAGATGCAGATGATCTACGAGACCATCGAGTCTGTCGCAAAATCTGATGCTAATGTTTTGATCGTCGGCGAATCAGGAACGGGCAAGGAATTGATCGCCAACGCCATTCACTACAATTCGCTTCGTTCCAAAAAACCTTTCATCAAGGTCAACTGCGCCGCGCTTCCAAAAGAGTTGATCGAATCCGAACTCTTCGGCCACACGAAGGGCGCGTTCACGGGCGCGCACGCGGACAAAGAGGGCTTGGTGCAACATGCTGCGGGCGGCTCGCTCATGCTGGACGAAATCGCGGAGATGCCGATTGAATTGCAGCCGAAACTCCTGCGTGTGCTGCAAGAGCGAAGCTACCGTAAGATCGGTTCAGAGAAAACCTACGCGGTTGATTTTCGTCTCATCTGCTCGACCAACCGCTTGCCAGCCGATGCCATCCGCGACGGACTCTTGCGCGACGACCTCTTTTACAGAATCTCGACGATTACGATTCACGTCCCCCCTTTGCGCGAGCGCGCCGAAGACATACAACTTTTGACCGAGCATTTCCTGAAGATGTACTCGCAAAAGTATGACCGCCCCATCACGGGCGTTTCGCAGGCCGCTTATCAAAGGCTCTTCTCTCACACATGGCCTGGCAATGTTCGCGAGTTGCAGAACGTGATTGAGCGCGCAGTGCTGCTCGCCAAGAGTAATAAGATCGAGCCGGTTGATCTTCCATTTGACAACGGCTCGCTGCCCGAAGGCGCAACGTCAGGCACAGAGTGGGAAGTGCCATCCAACATGACGCTCGAAGACATCGAAAAGCTCGTGATTGAAAAGACCCTGCAACGCACAGGCGGAAACAAACAGGCTGCCGCCAACTTGCTGGGCATCTATCGCCCGCGCCTCTACAGCAAGATTAGAAAGTATCAGATAGACGTTGCGAGCCTTGTAGCATCGTAAAGAAGCGTAAATCGTAAATCGTGAATCGTAACAAGGGAAAGCGAAGTTCTTTCTTATCACGATTCACGATTTACGCCCTTTTAATCTACCTGATAAGTGGCAACACTCGTCGGCGTCTCGAAGCAGCGCACTTTATAGACCTTGACGCGTTCGTCCCCGACGTGAGAAGCGATGCGTTCAAGGATGTAGCGCGCGAGGTTTTCAGCCGACGGATTCAACTCGACATCAAATGGCGGAAGCTCATTGATGTTGCGGTGGTCAAGATACTGTACGACCTCATCGGCGGCATCCTTCAACTCGCCGAAATCAACCAAGAGCCCGATGTTGTCCAGCTCGCGTCCGCGAGCGTAGATTTCAATCTTGTAATTGTGCCCGTGCAGGTTCTCGCACTTTCCCTTGTAGCCGCGCAGTTGATGCGCGCTCGAAAAGTTGCGTTCAATCATTACTTCAAACATTTTTCTCAGTTCCAAGTTTCAAGTTTCAGGTTTCAAGTCTAAAGAGATGAGCGCGGCGACGCAAGTTGGCGAATCTTAAATCGCTACCGCTCCCTGGAACTAGGAACTTGAAACCTGGAACTTATCTTGAAAGATGTGCGCAAGGTCTTCGATGTTCGAGGTAACTTTGCAAGGGGGCAAGCTTTCAAGAAACAGTCGTCCATAGGCTTTTGTTTTCAGGCGCGGGTCGAGAATTGCGAGGACTCCTCTATCCGTCGCGCTGCGAATCAATCGGCCCAGCCCTTGCTTCAAACTGATGATGGCTTGCGGGACGCTGTATTCGTAGAAGCTGGAGCCTCCTTGATCGTCTATGTATCGCTGGCGCGCGGCGACGACCGGGTCGGACGGAACGGCGAAGGGCAACTTGTCAATGATGACGCAGGAGAGCTGCTCGCCACGTACGTCAACGCCTTGCCAGAAGCTCGCGGTTGCAAACAAAACGGCGTTCGGCGTCACGCGAAATTTTTCAAGCAGCCCGGCCTTCGACGCTGTTCCTTGCAGGAAACAGGGATAATCAACTTCGTCCGCGACTCTTTCATAAAGTGCGTTCATCCCGGCAAAGCTCGTTGAGAGCACAAAGGCGCGTCCTTCTGTTGCATTCAGAATCTTGATGACTTCGCTTGCGGCGGCGTCCGCAAACTGCGGAGAGCGCGGGTCCGGCATGCGCTGCGGAAGATAGAGCACAGCCTGGCTCTGGTAATCGTAGCTCGAGGGAGCTTCGAGGTCGTCTGCTTCAACTAAGCCTAAACGCTCGCGTATGAAATTAAAGTTCCCGGCGCTCGCCAGCGTCGCCGAAGTCAGGACGACAGTTTCCACGCGCTCGAACAGTTTGTCTTGCAGCAAGCCTGACACGTCAATCGGCGAAGCGCGCAAGAATATTCCGCGCCCGCGACGTTCTAGCCAGTAAACGAAAGTACGCTCGTCACCCGCAACGATAAACTGCAAGTCGAAGCGAATCTGTCGAACACGGCGCAGAAGGTTTTCGACTTCGAGCGGTTGCTCAGGAATCGCATCGAGCGTCGTCTCTAGCCTTTCGAGCGTGCCGTCTAACCCAAGATAAGCATCGCCGAGCGGCGTGGCATCGATCTCGCCGTTGGTCTTCTTGCGCGCAAACGTGCCGGGCAGGATTGGCGAGCGGCCTTCCTCGCCGCGCCCTTCACGAAAGCCCATCCAGAAATTATCTCCGAACCGAGTCACGCGCGCGGCGATGCGTGTCAACTCCTTGTTCACGTCAACGTTCGTGACGGGAAGCAATGAAATGTCACGCACTAAGTCTTCCAACTGGTAGCTGGAAACCTGCGCCCCGAAATATTCAGCCGCCACGTCTTCGATCAAGTGCGCTTCATCAAAGATGACGGCAGAGTAATCAGGCAAGACCTGACCGTACTCGCTCTTTCTCAATGCAAGGTCTGCGAAGAAGAGATGATGATTGACGATGACTATGTCCGCATCGGTCGCGCGCTGGCGCATGCGCGTGATATAGCAGGCGTCGTAGTCAGGGCATTTTTGTCCCAGACAGATTTCCGAGCGCGCGTCTATGTGTCGCCAGAAGGAGAGATTTTCAGGCAGGGTGACAAGCTCCGCGCGGTCGCCCGTCTGTGATTCCCTTGCCCATTGTCTAACCTCATCAAAATAGTCCAGCTCGTCCAGGCCCTCTAAGACGGGCGAAGTCTCGGCGCGTCGTATGCGTTGAAGGCAGGCGTAATTGGCGCGCCCTTTCATGTAGGCGGCGGAGAATTTTCGCGGGAGAACCTTTTGAAGAAAAGGGATGTCCTTCTCCATCAACTGTTCTTGCAGATTCTTGGTCCCGGTCGAGATGATGACGCGCTCCCCGCGTGCGGTCGCCGCAGCGATTGCCGGAACAAGATAAGCGAGCGTTTTTCCAGTGCCCGTGCCCGCCTCGACGATCAAGTGCCGCTTCTCCTCGAACGCGCGCAGGACGGCCTCGGCCATCTGAATCTGGCCTGGACGATACTCATATTCAGGATGCGCCCGCGCGATTAATCCTTCTGGGCCGAAAATTTCTTCCATGTGAGTTCAATAGGACAATCAAAGAGATGTAACGAGTTTTCAGTCAGCGCCCATAGCCTCCTGCTCTGGCCTTTGTCTCAAACGCTTCGGGTAGAGTGGGAAACGCGAGGTGAGTTCGGCGACATCGAGTTGGACTTTGCGGCGCACTTCTTCGGATTGCGGGTCGTGCAGAACTTCGGCGATGAGGCGTCCGATGGCGCGCATCTCATCTTCGCCCATGCCGCGCGTGGTGAGCGCGGGCGTGCCGATGCGTATGCCAGAGGTGACGAAGGGCTTGTTGGTGTCAAACGGAATCGTGTTCTTGTTGACCGTGATGCGCGCCGCTTCCAAAGACTTCTCGGCATCTTTGCCGGTGATGCCTTTGCCTCCCATGAAGACATCAACGAGCATCAGGTGATTGTCCGTGCCGCCAGAGACGATGCGCAAACCTTGCTCCTGCAACTCAGCCGCAAGCGCCTTTGCATTCTTCAGGACGTTGCGCTGGTATTCTTTGAAGTCATCGCGCAAGGCTTCACCGAAAGCGACCGCCTTGGCAGCGATGATGTGAACGAGTGGGCCCCCTTGAACGCCCGGAAAGAGCTTGCGATTGATCTCAGCCGCGTGCTCCTCTTTGCAAAGGATCAATCCGCCGCGTGGGCCGCGCAAGGTCTTGTGCGTTGTCGTCGTGACGTAATCAGCATGCGGCACAGGCGAAGGATGAAGACCTGCGGCGATTGGCCCGGCGATGTGTGCGATGTCCGCGAACATGCGCGCCCCGACGCTCCGGGCAATCTCGCCGATGCGCTCGAAGTTGATGGTGCGCGGATAGGCCGACGCGCCGCAGACGATGAGCTTCGGCTTATGCTCCTCGGCAATGCGTTGCAGTTCGTCATAATCAATCTGCTCGGTTTCGCGTGAGACGCCGTAGTCCGCAACCTTGTAGCTGATTCCTGAAAAATTCATCGGGTGGCCGTGTGTCAGGTGACCGCCGTGTGAAAGATTCATTCCCAGAATCTGGTCGCCGTATTGAATGGCCGCGAGATAAACGGACATGTTCGCCTGCGCGCCAGAGTGCGGCTGAACGTTGGCGTGCTCCGCGCCGAAGAGTTCTTTCGCGCGATCAATCGCGGCTTGCTCGACTACGTCCGTCCATTCACAACCGCCATAGTAACGCTTCTTCGGATAGCCTTCGGCATACTTATTCGTGAAGACCGAACCCATCGCTTCGAGCACTGCTTCGCTGACGAAATTCTCGGATGCGATTAGCTCAAGCCCTTCGGCCTGGCGGCGGACTTCATTATCAATGGCGTCGCTGATTAATGGATCAACTTCACGTAGGCTTGCGTTCAGGCGTTCGTTCATCTCTGCTCCTCAATCTGTTTGATCTTTTCAATGCGCGCGGTGTGGCGACCGCCGTCGAATTTTGTGGCGAACCAGGTGCGGACGATTCTTTGTATCTCTTCCTGCGGCGTGGTGCGTGCTCCGAGCGCAAGAATGTTTGCGTCGTTGTGCTGGCGGGCGAGCCTCGCCACATCTTCGTTCCAGGCAACGGCTGCGCGCACGCCATGAACTTTGTTCGCGGCAATCGCCATCCCCGTGCCTGAGCCGCAGACGAGGACTCCCTGCTCCGCCTCGCCATTTGCCACGCGCTCGGCCACCCTACGCGCATAGTCCGGGTAATCAACTGATTCTTCCGAGACTGCGCCCAAGTCTTCAAACTCAATTCCTATCTCGTCGAGCAAAGGTTTCAGACGCTCTTTCTCTGCGTAACCGGCATGGTCGCTGGCCAGTGCGATTTTCATGTTTGATTTACCGGCGAAGGTCAGAATTATTCTTGCGCACAAGATGTTACCTCACGCTTGAGAAGGCACGCAACGGAAAGGCAAGGCGGAAGGATGAAGGCGGAAGGATGAAAGTGTGATGATGAAAGTTCTTCTTCTCTTTCATCCTTCCGCCTTCCGCCTTCATCCTTGCATTTCGCCGTCTCAATCAAGCACAATGTGCCGCAAATTCGCTCCCCGCACGAATTGGCTCAAGGGTCATCTTTAATTTTTATAAGAGGTCTGGAATGAAAGTTTTCTCTTTTTCTATCAAACGCTCGCTGGCCTTGCTCGCGCTGCTGACGTTCTGTTCTGCTCTGGCTCTGGGCGCGTCCATTCAAGAGAAAGGTAAGCAGGAGAAAGTATCGGATGCTGAGCGGAAGGCTGCGCAGAAGATTGACGACGCAAAAGACGCTGCGGCCAAGATTGCTGCCGCCAGCGAGTTCGTCAACAAGTATCCGAAGAGCACCCTGCGCCCGAAGATTGCAGAATTGCTTATCAGTCAAATTTCGAACACACAGGACACGGCGCAGAGAATTTCGCTTGCCGAGAGCTACCTAGGAACTTTTTCCGAGGCGAGCGAGACCAAGCCCATCTATCCCGTGTTGATTGAAGCATACATCAACGCCAAGCGGGTTGATGATGCTTTTAATGCGGCTGCACCCTGGCTAGAGCTTAATCCGAACCAGGCCGACATGCTTTACCTGCTCTCGGTCACAGGGATTGACGAGGCGCGCCGTCAGAATCCCAAGTTTCTCAAGCAGAGCGAACAGTACGGGCTGAAAGCAATCGAGCTGATTGAAGCCGACAAGCGCCCCGAGAGCTACACGGTCGAGCAATGGAACAAGAATAAGGCCGCCTGGTTGCCGCAACTATATCAGTCAATGGGACTGCTCGCGCTCATGAGCGGCAACACCAATGACGCTCTCGCAAGGCTTCAAAAAGCTGTCGCGCTCAGCCCGAACGAGCCTTTCAATTATGTGCTCTTGAGCAAGATCAGGAATGATCAATACATGGCCGGAGCGAAGCAGTTGCAGGGAGTTCCGGCTGGAGCCGCCAGAACTGAGAACGAGAAGAAATTGATTGCGCAGCTTGACGAAGTGATAGACCTATACGCGCACGCCATCGGCTTGATGGAAGGCAAGCCGCAATTTAAACCCCTGCAAGATCAACTGTTGCCAGACCTGACGAGCTATTACAAGTACAGGCACAACAATTCGACAGACGGGATGCAGGAACTCATCAACAAGTACAAGCAGCCGGCCACGCCGTAGCGGACAGCGCCCTAAGTCAAGCTTGAAGAATTGACAAAAGCAGCGCGGTCGAGAATTTTAACCGCGCTGCTTTTTTCGTGAATCGTAAATCGTCAATCGTGATGAGAGAAAACCGCGCGCGCTCTTATCACGATTTACGATTCACGATTTACGCTCTATTATTATTTCGATTGGAGAAAGTTAAGAACCTTATGCGTTGGTCACAATATTTCATCCCAACATTACGTGAAGACCCTGCTGATGCCGAAGTCATTTCGCACAAGCTTCTGCTGCGCGCAGGGCTTGTCCGGCAACTGGCCGCAGGCATCTATTCCCTGCTCCCTCTGGCGCAGCGCGTCTCGGTTAAAATTCAACAGATTTTGCGCGAAGAGATGAACCGCATCGGCGGTCAGGAGTTTTACCTCCCAGCTTTGAATCCGCGCGAGATTTGGGAAGAGTCGGGGCGCTGGGCTGTGATGGGCGACAACATGTTTCGCCTCAAGGACCGCAAGGGCGCAGACCTCTGTCTCGGTATGACGCACGAAGAGATTTTCACTTCGATTGCGCGCAATGAGATACGCTCATACAAGCAACTGCCACAGGTCTGGTATCAGATTCAGATGAAGTTCCGTGATGAGGCGCGTCCGAAATCAGGCGTGCTTCGCGTCAGGCAGTTCATCATGAAGGATGCTTACTCGTTCGACGTTGACGAAGCGGGACTAGATAAATCTTTCGAGGATATGCGCGAAGCCTACAAGCGCATCTTTGATCGCTGCGGCTTGAAGTACACCATCGTCGAAGCCTCTTCGGGCGCGATGGGCGGTTCGACTTCAAACGAGTTCATGGTCAAGACTGACGCGGGCGAAGACATGATCGCAACCTGTGATAACTGCGACTACGCCGGAAATCTTGAGAAAGCCACTTCGCGTTTGCCTGAAGTCAAGGACGGCATCGGGCTTGATTCTCCCGTTGAATTTCCTACTCCCGGCGTTCGCACCATCGAAGACCTGACGACGTTTCCAGGTGGCGCGGATGCAGATCGGCAGATAAAAACTCTGATCTATGTTTCGACGAAGGACGACTCATCAGAATTCATCCTCGCCCTTCTCAGAGGCGACCATCAACTTCAGGAGACGAAGCTTTCCGACTCTCTGGCCGGTGCGGAAGTGCGTCCTGCGCGCCCGGAAGAGATACGCGAGCTACTGGGAGCGAGCGCAGGCAGTCTCGGCGGCGTCGGAGCCAGGGCAAAAGCGAGAGAGAGCGGAAAAGAGCTACGGATTCTCGCAGACCTGGCCTTGAAAGGTCGGCGCAATATGACAACCGGTGCGAACAAAGATGATCACCACCTGCGTGGCGTCAACATCTCGCACGACATTCCTGTTGATAAGTGGCTCGATCTTCGAACTGTCACATCAGGCGAAAGCTGCCCGCAATGCGAGACGGGCAAGCTCGAAGTCTTCAAGTCGCTTGAGATCGGACACATCTTCAAGCTCGGCACGAAGTATTCCGTTTCGATGGGTGCGACCGTGCTCAACCCAGACGGCAAAGAGGTGCCGATCATTATGGGCAGCTACGGCATAGGCGTGGAACGCATCATGGCTTCTGCCATAGAGCTTCATCACGATGAGAACGGCATTATCTGGCCGAAAGCGATTGCGCCCTTCGATTGCATCGTCACTATCACGAACATGAAACAGGAAGATTTGCGCGAGGCAGGAGAGAAACTCTACCATGACCTGCAACGCGCCGGGCTTGACGTGCTCCTTGACGACAGAGACGAGCGCGCGGGCGTCAAGTTTAAGGATGCGGACTTGATCGGCATCCCCTATCGCATCACAATTGGCAAGAAGGTCGCGGACGGTTTGGTCGAGCTTTTCGACCGTCGCGCGAAAACGACAGAGGACGTGAAGCTCAAGGATTTGGTCGAGCGTGTACAGGCGCTCGCGCTCGCTGGACTGTAAAATCCTTTGCTGCCTGGGAGCGCTTGGATTTTGGAGGAGAGCATGGCTTCTTCAAAGTGCCCCTCGTGCGGGCTGCAAAATTTTTCATCGGCGATTGTTTGCAGGCGGTGCAACTGCCCGCTGCTCAAAGTCGCCGGGCGACCTGATGATTTCTCTTTAACACCAGAGAAAAAAGAGTCCTTCCGCTGGTTTCGGAAGGCGACGCTGTTTACAATTTTGCTCGCCATACTGCTTTTCCCAGCAGTTTTTCTTTTTATTGTGGTCCTCGGCGCGAAGCACGGCGCCGCAACCGGCATGATGGATTTCACATCAGAGCAGAAGTGGACAATAGTCAGGTGGTATGTGACCTCGCTCGCCGTCGCAGTCATCATCATCTTTACCTTTTTTTATCTGCGCCGGAATAATCAGGATTGAATTTGTGAGGAGTGGCTTCCAGCAGATTTTAGCGATGCGACGCGCGAAAGCTATATTCCCGTTAATGCTCTTTCTCGTTCTGACCGCTCAACGAGCGCTGGCTCAGGACGATGCTCTGCCAGAGCTTGTCCGTCGCATCAAACCCTCTGTGGTTGCAATCCAGACTTATGATGCTAAAGGCGAGAGGCTCTCGCGTGGGAGCGGTTTCTTTACGGGCCCAGACCGCGTCATCACGAATCGCCACGTGCTTGAAGGTGCTTACAAGGCGGAGATTCACACGGTCAACGATCTCACCTATAACGTGAAAGGCGTGCTCGCCGTTGACGGCGAAGGGGACATTGCGCTTCTTCAAGTTGATGTTCCAAGGAACGTGGCCAGCCCGCTTTCGATTGTTCGCACGACGCCGCAGGAAGGCGAATCAATTGTCGTCATCGGCAATCCGCTTGGACTCGAAGGTTCAATCTCGAACGGAATCGTCTCCGCCGTGCGCGAGATTCCAAACTTCGGTCGCATCATCCAGATCACCGCGCCCATCTCGCCAGGCTCATCTGGCAGTCCGGTCATCAACATGCGCGGCGAGGTGGTTGGCGTCGCAACGCTTCAACTCGCAGATGGTCAGAGCCTGAACTTCGCAGTCCCTTCCGACCGCGTCGTTGCGCTTCAGGCCGGGCAATCCAGAACGCTCGGCGACCTGGATGTGGCGACCAAAAGAAGCCAACGCTCCAGCGCTGAAAAATTCTACATGCAGGGGCTTGGGTTTCTTTCCCGCGATGATTGTGAGAAGGCACTTCCCTTTTTTAAGAAGGCGACCGACGCCGACCCGGATTACGCAGAGGCCTGGGCGCAGACTGGCTTCTGCGACGGGATGCTCGGTCGTCATGCAGACGCCTTGAAAGCTTCGCGGCAGGCGATTCGTCTTAAACCTGATTCGCCCGAGTCCTATTTGAACATGGGTTCAGCCTACGCTTATCTCGGACAGTTCAAAGAATCCGCAGACGCTTACAGGCAGGCGATTCGCCTTGACCCGAATAATCCTGATAGCTACTACGCGCTCGGCATCGCCTATGGCAAGATGAATCGCACGGATGATGAGGTGCAAGCCTACAAGCAAGCGATTCGCCTTCGCCCGGACTTTGTCGCCGCTTATGAAAAGTTAGCGCAGGGCTATTTTCGCTTGAATCGCCTGCCCGACGCGATTGCAGCATACAAACAGGTCACGCAATTCAAACCCGGCGATGCGTCGGCTTACGACAATCTAGGCGTGGCGTATTTAAAAATGATGCAGTATGCAGACGCCGTCGAAGCTTTCAAACAGGCGATTCGTCTTAAGCCCGATTTCGGTCGAGCTTATTACAATCTCGGTCTCGCCTACCTCTCGCTCAACGACCGCGACTCGGCCCTTGAGCAATACAACATTCTCAAGACCATTGACCCAGACCGGGCGGATAAACTTTTCAATGTAATTAATCCGTAAACCAATAATGTAGGGGCAGGGCTTGTCCCTGCCCGCCTTCCTTCTATGGAAACGCGGGCAGGGACAAGCCCTGCCCCTACAATTTTATTTCATCGCTTCATTAACAAGCGTTGTCAGCGCGTTGTCTTGCAGAGTCTTGTTATTCTGCAACTCGCCGTGCAGGTCGCAGGCGAAGACGGAATAGGTTATCGGCAAGGCCGTGCCGAACAGGGGGCTATTGCGGTGATCGCCCATGAGGTCTTCGCCGAGCAGAGAGCGGCGCGTAACGCGTCCGTCGCCGGGCGCATACATCACTTGCGTGACTTCCTTCCTCGAAAACCTTCGCCCAGACGAAGCGTGAATCTCGCGCGGACGCGTTAAGGTCACCCATCGCTGTCCCTTCTTATCGTAAAGAATGACCGGCGCGATGAGCGTCTCTTCACAATCGCCGCCGAAGGCCATAAGCTGAACGGGAGAATCTTTTACTTCAACATCGAGGGCTTCATGAAAACGTTTCGCACGGTTGAGGACAACTGCGAAATAGGCGTCCAGGGCTTCCAGCGAGCCCCCGCGAAATGGAGGGTCGTCGCTGTTCGCTCTTCCCCTCACGAACCTTTGTCTGTAATCAGAATCTGCCACCGGCGACCAACCATAACGCCGCCAGACAGCAGGGTCATATAGATCAACATCTACCGGCTGCAAATCTTCGTTGAGAAATCGCGTCGCCGCGCGATTCGGCAAGAGTTGAAACGCGGCGGGCGACGTGAAAACGTCCTCGCGCGAGAGCTTGTTAAGCAATGGTATGCGCGGGCGCAAGCCCTCTGTAACCGAATAGCCTTCAAGCAGCGTGGCGAAAGCATCCGCCGAGCCTTCGTTCGGCGTGCCGAACATGATGATCTTGTTAATGTGAGCTGCGCCCGCCCAGGTAGGTTGAGGCTGAACCCCGTCGGGCTGTAAATCCGCGTCGCCATACATCGCCGCGTAGCGCGCGACAAGACCACCCATCGAGTGCGCGACCACGTTAAAGCGCAGGTCCGGGCGATTCAGTTTTCGCTTCAATTCTTCGAGACGCCCTATCAAATCCTTTCCAGCACAGTGGGATCCGAAGCTTGGAATTCACGTGACTTGAAGTCGCGGC